>JGI25928J51866_1000083_pt1 | contig 18899 bp, 20 predicted proteins | sample LauGreFBDMM110DN_2_FD_51866 | JGI IMG/M metagenome (IMG submission 51866)
GCGGCAAAGACCGTCTCGGCTGCCCTGGCTGCCCCGGCTGCCCCGGCAGCTGCGACTGAAAAAACACCCGGCAGCGCCGTCAATGCCGTGAATGTCAAAGCCGCGCTCGCTTTGGCGACCAAAAACAGCTGCACCGCCTGCCATGGTGTGGCGCAGAAAATCGTCGGCCCTTCATTTGCCGAAATTGCCAAGAAGTACCCGGGACAGGTAGACTATCTTGCAACAAAGATCCGCGCGGGCGGCGCCGGGCTGTGGGGGCCGATCCCGATGCCAGCCCAATCTCTTAGTGATGCCGATGCCAAAACCATTGCCGCCTGGCTCGCCACTGGCGCCGCCAAACCCTGAGCCCTTTGTTCTTATTTATTTTTAAGGAGACGATCATGCAAACCCGTCGCAAGACACTTCGTAACAGCGCCCTTGTGGCCGGATTGCTGGCCGCCAGCGGCTTGTTTCCGGGCTACGCCTTGGCCTTCAATGCCAAAGCTTTTGAGGCCAAGAATCTGACTGACGTCCTGAAGGCCTTGGGCTTGGGCACGCCAACAGAGAGCAAAGAGGTCAGCATCACCGGGCCAGACATTGCCGAGAACGGTGCGGTGGTTCCGGTGGGCGCCAGCACCACCTTGGCCGGCGTCAAGCAGTTGCTGCTGCTGGTTGAAAAAAACCCGAGCGCGCTGATCGCCAGTTTCAATGTCTCCGACAGCGTCGACGCCAACATCACCACCCGCGCCAAAATGGGCCAATCGTCGGATGTTTATGCGGTCGCACTGCTGGCCGATGGGCGGGTGTTGTTTGCCAAAAAAGAAATCAAGGTGACCTTGGGCGGCTGCGGCGGCTAGACCGCCCCGCCCTTTGCAAGCTCCGCTGACCCTTAACTTTTTCAACTCAAGGAGATTTCTATGGCAGACCCGATGCGTATCCGTGCCCAAGCAGCAGGTGGCAACGCCACCGTTCGTGTGCTGATGGCTCACGAAATGGAAACCGGCCAGCGCAAAGATGCCGCCGGCAAGGTGATCGCCGCTTGGCATATCACCAACATCACGGCCACCCACAATGGCAACACGGTGCTCACCGGCGAGTGGGGCCCGGCTGTAGCCAAAAACCCGTTTTTGCAGTTCGTCGTCAAAGGAGCCAAAGCCGGTGACAAGATCAGCATCAACTGGAAAGACAACCGGGGCGAGAGTCGGACCGACGAGGCCACGGTCTCTTGAGCCCAAGCCAGTCGCGGGCGCGCTGCCCACTCGCCCTTTGTCAAAAATAAGGAGACGCACCATGAAACCTCTCAGATACCTCATGCCCACCCTGCTGCTGTGCCTTGCCAGCGCAAGCGTGTGGGCCCAAAAAACAGCTGCCGACGGCATTGCCGAGTACCGGGCCATGCTGGCTGATGGCAATCCGTCTGACCTGTTCGAGGCCAAGGGCGAAGGTCTGTGGAAGCAAGCCCGTGGCCCGAAGAACGCCTCGCTCGAAAAGTGCGATCTGGGCAAGGGCCCGGGGGTTGTCAAGGGTACTTTTGTTGAATTGCCGCGCTACTTCGCCGACACCCAAAAAGTGCAAGACATGGAGTCGCGATTGCTGACCTGTATGGAAACCTTGCAAGGCTTCAAGGCCGCAGACATCGCCAACACCGCTTTTGGACGCGGCGAGCAGAATAACCTGACCGCCCTGAGCGCCTACATTTCAGCCGAGTCGCGTGGCATGAAGTTCAACCTTCCCAACAACACGGTTGCAGAAAAAACCATGTACGAGGTCGGCAAACGCCTGTTTTTTGCCCGTGGCGGCACCCATGATTTTTCCTGCTCCTCCTGCCACGGCGAGGACGGCAAACGCATTCGGCTGCAGGACCTGCCCAATCTGACCCAAAATCCGGGCGCCGGCAACGGCTTTGGCGCCTGGCCGGCCTACCGNGTCTCCAACGGTCAGATGTGGAGCATGCAGCTGCGCCTGAACGATTGCTACCGGCAGCAACGTTTTCCCTATCCGCTGTTCGGCAGCGANGTGACCATCGCCCTGGGCATGTACCTGGGTGTCAACGGCAAAGGTGGCGANTCGGTCGCCCCAGCCATCAAACGCTAAGGAGAGCCCACCATGCAAAACGCCTTTGCTTACGCCGCCGCAACCGCTTGCCTGATGTTGAGCGCCTGCGCATCTGCCCCGTCCGGCGCTGAGCTCGACAAACTCACCGCCAACATTCTGAAGGCTTCGTTTCGTGACGAGGCGCTGGTCAAAGTCGACCGGCTGAACCAGGACGATGCCAACCGCGAATGCAGCGCTGCCGACGTGGCAGGNATNCCAATCGCCGACGCCCTGCGCACCAGCATCGAGGCGGCCAACCTCAAGACCATCAAATGGCCGTCGGATGGCAAATTCATAGGCGACTGGCGCGAGGGCGAAAAAATAGCCCAGAGCGGGCGCGGCCTGACCTGGACCGACAGCCCCCAGCAGGCCAATGGCGGCAATTGCTACAACTGCCACCAGATCGACAAAAAAGAAATCTCCTACGGCACCCTGGGCCCCAGCTTGTACAACTACGGCAAGCTGCGCGGCATCAGCGATCCGGCCGCCGCCACTGCCCGGCCTATCGTGGAATACACCTGGGGCAAGATCTGGAATTCCAAGGCCTACAACGCCTGCTCCAACATGCCACGCGCCGGCCATGCGGGCATCTTGAACGAGGCCCAGGTGCGCCATGTGGTGGGGCTTTTGCTCGACCCAAAGTCACCCGTCAACCAATAGCGGCATTGGCTTAAACCGAGGTTGCCCATGAGGCGCACCTGCGGTGCTGTTGGGGTGCCTGCGGTTGCCTGCAGCCTGGGCCGGTACTTTTAATCAACGCTTGCCGTTAGGGAAAACAAGCTGCATGAACCTCACCAAACGCGAGTTTTTACAGGTGCTCGGTGCCGGCACCATGGCCGGTATGGGCTTGAGCCGGCAGGCCCACGCAGACATCAACAGCGCAAGCCAGGCACTCTACGAGTTGCCCCCGTTTGGCAATGTCTCGTTTCTGCACATGACCGACTGCCACGCTCAGCTCAAGCCAATCCATTTTCGCGAGCCCAGCGTCAACCTGGGCTTTGGCAGCATGAAAGGGCAACTGCCTCACTTGGTCGGAGAGCACCTGCTGCGCGCCTGTGGCGTGCAAGCCGGTACGGCCACCGCCCATGCGCTGACCCATCTGGATTTTGAGCAGGCGGCTCAGCGCTATGGCAAGGTTGGCGGCTTTGCCCACTTGGCCACTTTGGTCAAGCGCATGAAAGCCAGTCGACCCGGTGCCCTGCTGCTCGACGGCGGCGACACCTGGCAAGGCTCTGGCACCGCGCTGTGGACCAAGGGGCAGGACATGGTGGAGGCCGCCAAACTGCTGGGCGTAGACCTGATGACCGGCCACTGGGAGTTCACCTTGGGCATGGAGCGGGTGCAGGAAATTGTTGAAAACGATTTTGCCGGCAAGATTGAATTTATCGCCCAGAACATCAAGACCCATGATTTCGGCGACCCGGTGTTCAAACCCTTTGTGCTGCGCGAAATCAATGGCGTATCCTGCGCCATCATTGGCCAGGCCTTCCCCTACACCCCGATTGCCAACCCCCGCTACATGATGGCTGACTGGGGCTTTGGCATCCAGGAAGAGGGCATGCAAAAGACCGTGGACGAGGCGCGATCCAAGGGCGCGCAGGTGGTGGTGTTGCTGTCGCATAACGGCATGGATGTGGACTTGAAGCTGGCCAGCCGGGTCACCGGCATCGATGCCATCCTGGGCGGTCACACCCACGACGGCATGCCGGTGGCCAGCATCATCAGCAACAAAAGCGGCAAGACGATCGTCACCAATGCCGGCTCGAACGGCAAGTTCTTGGGGGTGCTCGACCTGCAGGTCAGCGCCGGGCGCGTGAGCGACTTCAAATACCGCCTGTTGCCGGTTTTCGCCAATATGTTGCGAGCTGATCCGGCGATGGAAGCGCTGATAAATCGGGTGCGGGCTCCCTATGAAGCCCGTCTGGCGGAGCCCTTGGCCATCAATGAAGGTTTGCTGTACCGGCGTGGCAACTTCAACGGCACGGGCGATCAACTGTTGCTCGATGCCTTGATGGAGGTGCAGGGTGCCGAAATCGCCTTTTCACCGGGTTTTCGCTGGGGCACCAGCCTGCTGCCCGGGCAGACGATCACGCGCGAATGGCTGATGGACATGACCGCCATCACCTACCCCTACACCACCCTCAGTGAGATGACCGGCAGCACCATCAAGGCCATTCTGGAAGACGTTGCCGACAATCTGTTCAACCCGGATCCCTATTACCAGCAGGGCGGCGACATGGTGCGGGTCGGCGGCCTCACCTACAGCTGCGACCCCCAAGCCACCATGGGCAAACGCATTGATGGCTTGCAACTCAATGGCAAAGCGCTGGAGGCCGGGCGCAACTACAAGGTGGCGGGGTGGGCACCGGTTTCCGAAGAGGCCAGGCGAGCCGGCGGCAAACCGATCTGGGATCTGGTGGAACCCTGGCTGAAGGCCAAGGGCAGCATTTCCCAGCGCCAGCTCAATATGCCCAGGGTCGCGGGGATTCAGGACAACCCGGGTCTGGGCTGAGCCCGGGCAGCCCCAGGCAAGCCCAGGGCGCGGTCGAGCAGCAGCACGGGCAGCAGGCCGACCAGCACCAGTGCGAGGGCCGGCAGTGCGGCTTCACCCAGGCGCTCATCCCGCGCCAATTGGTAAGCCACCACGGCCAGGGTGTCGCTGTTAAAGGGGCGCAGCACCAGGGTGGCGGGCAGTTCCTTCATGACATCAACAAACACCAGCAGGGCGGCTGCAGCCAGCGAGGGCCGCAGCAGCGGCCAGTGGACCCGGCGTAACAGCAGGCCATCGCGATTCCCCAGCATGCGGGCCGAGTCGTCCAGGCTGGCTGGAATTCGGGCGTAGGCGCTTTGAACCGATTGCAGTGCGACGGCGCTGAAACGCACCAAATAGGCCCAGACCAAGCCCAGCGAGGTGGCGGTCAGGTAGTAAGCCAGGCCACCATGGGGGTAAATCGTCTGCAGCCAGCCGACCGGCAACAGCAGCCCCACCACCAGCACCGCGCCCGGCACCGCATAGCCCANTCCCACCAGCTGCACCGCCAGCTTGGCTGGCAGGCTAGGCGACCGGCGCAGGTTGAAGGCNAGCAGCAGCGCCAGCCCCACGGCCAGCAGGGCGCTGATGCTGGCCAGCCTGAGGCTGTTGATGGCCCAGCCAACAAACGGGCCCCAAGGCAGGTTATGGCCATCGGCCANCAGTGGCCGCAGCATGAAAAGCACAGGCAGCACAAAGCCCAGCAGCACCGGCGCGCCGCACACCAACCAGGCCAGCCAGACNCCGGCCGCGCGCAGACGCANGGGCCGGGCATCCAGCGTGTCGCTGCGCCCGCCGCGGGCTTGACCAAAGCGCANCCGGCTTTGGGCTCGCCGCTCCAAGCCCAGCAGCAGGGCGACCACAAGCAAGAGCAGGGCAGCGAGTTGGGCCGCCGCGACCCGGTTGTCCATGGCCAGCCAAGCCTTGTAGATACCAGCGCTAAAGGTCTGGATGCCAAAGTAACTGGCTACGCCAAAGTCGGCCAGGGTTTCCATCAGGGCCAGCGCCACGCCGGCCGCCACGGCCGGTCTGGCCAGCGGAAGGGCCACAGCCAAGATGCGCCGGCGCAAGGGTGCGCCCAACAGGCGAGCGGCCTCCATCAAATTGGCACTGCGCTCACCCAGGGCCGTACGGGCCAGCAGGTAAACATAAGGGTAAAGGGTGAAGGTGAACACCCAGGCCGCACCGCCCAGGCTGCGCACCTCGGGGAAAACCCGGCCCTGCAAGCCCAGGTTCAGACGCAGAAAATTTTGCAGCGGCCCGCTGTATTGAAAAAAATCAGTGTAGGCATAGGCCACCACATAGGCCGGCATGGCCAGGGGCAGCAGCAGCGCCCAGGCCAACAGCCGTCGGCCAGGGAACTCAAACAGGGTCACGGCTATGGCAGCACTCAGGCCAATCAGGCTTACCCCCGCTGCGACCAACAGGCACAGCCACAGGGTGGTCAAGGCATAGTCAGGCAGTACCGTGCGGCTCATCTCGAGCAGGATTTGTCCAGACTGGGGCTGCTGTCGCCCCAAGGCAGCCAAGCGGCGAACACACTCAAAACCGGCAGCATGAGCAGCAAGGCCAGCAGCAGGAACAAGGCTTGCCTGAGCCTTCCAGAAAAGTGATGCGGCATAAAAGGCAGGGACAGGCTGTATTGCAAATGAGAATTATAATCAATTAGAATACGCGCGATGTTTCTCACACTCTCTGAGCTCCAAGTCAGTTACCCAGGATGCCACACGGCTGCAGTCCAGGGCGTGTCTTTTGGCCTGCGTGTCGGCGACATCGGCGTGCTCATCGGCCCCTCCGGCTGCGGCAAGACCACGCTGCTGCGCGCCGTCGCGGGGCTAGAACCGCTGAGCGGCGGCAGCATCAGCCTGGCCGGCCAGGTGGTGAGCAGCCCGCACCGGGCGTTAGCGCCAGAGGCGCGCCAAATTGGCATGGTGTTCCAAGATTACGCGCTGTTCCCGCACCTCGATGTCCAAGGCAATGTTGGCTTTGGCATTAGCCACTTGCCACGGGCTGAGCGGGCAAGCCGGGTTGACGAGATGCTGGCCCTGGTCGGCTTGGCCGGCCAGCAAAGCCGCTTTGCACATGAACTCTCGGGTGGGCAGCAGCAGCGCGTGGCCTTGGCCCGAGCCCTGGCACCCAAGCCACGCCTGCTGTTGCTCGACGAGCCTTTCTCCAACCTCGATGTTGACCTGCGCGAGCGGCTCGCCCACGAGGTGCGCAGCATCCTCAAGGCGGCCAACACCACGGCGCTGTTTGTCACCCACGACCAACTCGAGGCTTTTGCCATTGGCGACCAGATCGGCGTGATGCAGCAGGGCCGCCTGCACCAGTGGGACGACGCCTACACGCTCTACCACCGACCGGCCTCGCGCTTTGTCGCCGAGTTCATTGGCCACGGCGTGTTTGCCCATGCCTTGATCCGCCAAGTGAACGGCCGCACCCTGGTCGATACACCGCTGGGCCAGTTGACCGACGTGGCCGAATGCCCGCTGCCGAGTGCGTTTGCAAACGGGGCCTGCGACGTGCTGCTGCGTGCCGACGACATCGTGCATGACGACGACGCGCCGGTCAAAGCGCAAATCACCCGCAAGGCCTTTCGCGGCTCTGAGTTTCTCTACACGCTGCGCCTGGCCACCGGCGAAACAGTGCTGGCCCATGTGCCCAGCCACCATGACCACCGCCTGGGCGAGTGGATTGGTATCCGCGCCCAGGTCGACCATGTGGTGACCTTTAAGCGCGAGTAAGCAACTACCCAAACACTGTTGGCTTGGGGCAGATGGCCAAGCCTAGTAGCCCGCAGGGTACTGGTGCGAATGCCTTTACCCAGCCGGGCGCGAACTGATCAAACAGACCACCCTCAGGCACTTGAATCTGGTTTTTTCTGATTGGCGATTGCAATTGGCACCTCTTCGACCAGGGTGCTCTCGCCCATCACAGAGAACTCCGAGGCCCGGTACAGCCGTTTCACAATCGGTAGACGCTCGAGCAGTTCAAACCACTCCAGGTCAAAGGGCACGCCCATCCACTCGCCATCGTTTTTGAGTTCGTCAGCGCAGGCCTTGAAGGTGTCTCGGGCGGCATCAATGGCCTGCAACTCCTCGGGCGTCAAGTCCTCGCGCTGGGAGTTTTGCAGGGCTGCCTCAAGCAGCATCATGTGATCGCCGCTCGCCGCGCGCTGCTGCCGGATGATCTTTGGGTCTCTGCGCTGGCTCGGATAGGGCTGCAATTTGCTGAGCCGCGCGTTGATCTCGTCGAGCTTGGAGTTCTGCTGCAGGTAAGAAAAGTACATCACCAGGCAGACCAAGGCCAAGAGCAACAAAATAATGATCGCAAGCGCAATAGGCTCCATGATGTCACCGCCTTTTGATAGGAGCCAACAGTTTACTCATTCGTGCAGGCGTCTTGTAAGCCCTGTGTCTGGTGCGCGCGGCTTGGCCAAACCATTGAGCCGCAGCAGGAACAGCGCCTGCTCAAGTGGCCCGAAAGGCCAGTCTGCCGCCCACCAGGGTGTAGCGTACCCGGCCGGGCAACTCATACCCAGAAAAAGGGGTGTGCTTGCCCTGGCTGCGCAGACTGTCGGCGCCCACCGTCCAGGCCGCCGCGGGATCAAATACACACAGGTCTGCCAAAGCACCAACTTGCACACGCCCGACGCCCTCTGACTGCGCACCAAGTGATGGGCCGATCACCTTGGCCGGGCCGCTGCAAATTGGCGCCAAGCTCTGCGCCAGGCTAAGGCCCCGCTGCGCGCCCCACTTGAGTGAGAGACTCAGCAGCAATTCGAGCCCGGTGGCGCCCGCTTCACTTTCGGCAAAAGGCAGGGCCTTGGCGTCTTCGTCCACCGGGGTGTGGTCAGACACCAGGGCATCAATGGTGCCCTCGGCCAAGCCGGCTTGCAGGGCCTCGCGGTCGCGCTGCTGGCGCAGGGGCGGGTTGAGCCGGGCCCGGCTGTCGAAGTAACCGATATCGCCGTCGATCAGGTGCAGCGAGTTGATGCTGACATCGCAACTCAGGCGCAAGCCCTCGCGCTTGGCCTCCCGCACCAGGGCTACCCCGGCGGCACTGCTCAGGCGACACAGGTGCACGCGCACGCCAGTGGCCCGCATCAACTCGAAAATCGTGTGCAGGGCAATCGTCTCGGCGGCCACCGGAACGCCGCTCAGGCCCATGCGGGTGGCCAAGGCGCCACTCGCGGCAACACCTCGCCCTAAATAAAAATCCTGTGCCCGCAGCCACCGCAAAATCAAAGGTGCTGGCGTATTGAAACGCGCGCTGCATCACCAGGGTGTTGGCCAGGGGCAGCTCGGCTTGGCTGAAAGCCACGCAACCAGCTTCGCTGAGTTCGACCATGTCAGTGAGGGTGTCGCCAGCGAGCTTGCGGGTCAGGGCACCGAGCGGATGAAGGCGGGCCAGATTGAGCTTTTCAGATCGAAAACGCAGCATTTCAACCAGGCCTGGTTCATCCAGAACTGGGTCGGTGTCGGGCGGACAGACCAAGCGGGTCACACCGCCGGCCACCGCTGCGGCCATCTCTGACTCGAGCATGCGGGCATGCTCATGGCCCGGTTCACGCAGACGCGCCGCCAAATCAATCAGGCCGGGAGCCACCACACAAGCACTGGCCTCTAGGATGTGACTGGGCCGGAAATCAGCCGGAATGGTTTGGATGCCGACCACCCTGCCATCGGCTACAGCAACATCGGCTATGGCATCCAAGCCCGAGGCTGGATCGATCACCCGCCCACCCTTGATCAGCATGCTCATGGTGTATTCAAGCCTGTCTCAGACAACACGACTTCAGGCCTCATTGCCAGCCACGATGCTCATCACCGCCATGCGCACCGCGATGCCGAAAGTCACCTGCGGCAGGATCACACTTTGCGGGCCATCGACCACCGCCGAATCGATTTCAACGCCCCGATTGATCGGGCCGGGGTGCATCACGATGGCATCTGGGCGGGCAAGCTGCAATTTCTCGGGAGTCAGGCCAAAGCTTTTAAAAAATTCCTGCGCAGAAGGCAGCAGCGCGCCGCTCATGCGCTCATTTTGCAGGCGCAGCATGATGATGACATCACAATCGCGAATGCCCTCCTCCAAGGTGTGACAGACCCGCACGCCCATGGGCGCCATATCGGCTGGCACCAGGGTCTTGGGGCCCACCACCCGGATCTCGGCGCAGCCCAAAATGCTCAAGGCATGGATGTCGGAGCGGGCCACGCGTGAGTGCAGCACATCGCCAACAATCGCCACGACCAGGTTAGAGAAATCTTTCTTGTAATGCCGAATGGTGTACATGTCGAGCAGACCCTGCGTGGGGTGGGCATGCCGCCCATCACCCGCATTGATCACATGCACATGCGGCGCGACATGCTGGGCAATCAGGTAGGGGGCGCCTGATTCGCCGTGCCGCACCACAAACAAATCAGCNGCCATNGCNCTCANGTTGGCAATGGTGTCGAGCAGCGACTCGCCCTTGGAGGCAGAGGATCGCGCGATGTCCAGATTGATGACATCGGCGCTCAGGCGCGTCGCGGCGATTTCAAAGGTGGTGCGGGTGCGGGTGGAGTTCTCAAAAAACAGGTTGAACACGCTTTTGCCGCGCAGCAAGGGCACTTTCTTGACCTCGCGGTCGTTGACGCTGACAAAGTTGGCNGCGGTATCGAGCACCTGGGTCAGAATNCTTTTCGGCAAGCCCTCGATCGACAGCAGGTGTATGAGTTCTCCCTGGGCATTGAGCTGGGGGTTGCGGCGGGACAACATGGCTAGCGCGATTCCACTTCAAAACTGAAACCGCCGCCAGCATCNCGGGCCAGCGCCAGCGACTGGTTGGCCGCCAGCGCCACGCGGGCGGCGCAGACATCGGCCTGCACCGGCAGTTCACGCCCACCCCGGTCNACCAACACGGCNAGNCGCACACTGGCCGGGCGGCCAAAGTCAAACAGCTCATTGATCACGGCACGCAGGGTNCGCCCGGTGTAGAGCACATCGTCCACCAAAACAATGTGCGAGCCCTTGACATCAAAAGGAATCCTGGTTTGCGCCGCAGCAGTCATGCCGCGCTGCGAAAAATCGTCTCGGTGCAGCGCCGACGAGATGATGCCCGGTGGGCCCTCAAGTTGCAGGTCGCGCTGCAAGCGCTCGGCCAGCCAGGCACCCCCGGAGGTAACGCCTATCAGCCGCACCCCGGGTCGCAGCAGCCCGCTGACCCCTGTCAACAGGGCTTGGTACAGAGCCTCGGCGTCCAACACCAGATGGCTCATGGCATGGCCCTCAAGAATTGCTCCAGAATAATGCAGGCAGCTGCAGCATCGGCGTCTTTGGCACCCTGCGACAGCGCTTCGGTGGTGCTGTAGCGTTCATCAACCTCAAACACAGGCAGCTTGAAGCGCCCCTGCAGCTGGCGCGCAAAGCGCCGCGCACGGCGGGTGTTGTCATGGGGCTGGCCATCGGGGTGAAAAGGCACTCCCACCACCAGCGCATCGGGTTGCCACTCCTGTACCACTTTGGCAATCGCCACAAAGCGGGCGTCGCCCTGGGCCCGCACCGTGCCGTGTGCCTGAGCGCTGCGCAGCAAGCGGTTGCCCAGCGCCAGCCCGGTATTTTTTTCACCAAAATCGAGCCCCAAAAAGGTCTGCAGGCCAGCTGCAGTGGGCGCGCTATTCATGCATGCCCCACGTCTGGCGAGAGCATCCAGGCCTCTACCCCAAGTAGTTTGAGCGCTTGCTCATAGCGCTGGGCCACCGGGGTGTCAAAAATAAGGGTCGGGTCGGCAGCTACGGTGAGCCAACTGTTGTCTGAGAGCTCCGACTCCAGTTGCCCCTCGCCCCATGAAGAATAGCCAAGCGAGACCAGCACCCGGCGCGGGCCGGCCCCGGTGGAAAGGGCCTCGAGCACGTCTTTGGAGGTGGTCATCTCCAGGCCGCCAGGAATGCACATGGTCGAGGCATAGACCGGTTCATGCGGCTTGTCAGCTTCGCTGAAGGAAGGGTCGTGCAACACAAAGCCGCGCTCGGTTTGTACCGGCCCACCAAGAAACACCGGCGCGGCACTCAGGTCTTTGCGAAACAGCGGCAAATCAACCTTCTCAAACAGGCGGCGCAGGTCGATCTCACAGGGTTTGTTGATCACCAGGCCAAGCGCTCCACGCGCGCTGTGTTCGCACAGATAGACCACACTTTTAGAAAACATCGCATCCTGTAAACCCGGCATGGCAATCAAAAAATGATTGGTTAGGTTAGTCAGGGCAAAATCTCCGGGCATACAACAATTTTAGCGGCGAACATGACCCAGCAATTCGACACCGGTTTGATGTGGTTCAGGCGCGACCTGCGGCTGGCTGACAACACCGCCCTGTGCAGGGCCTTGCAGGCCTGCCGCCAGGTGCATTGCCTGTTTGTCTTTGACCGCGACATCCTCGAACCACTGCCTCGGGTGGACCGGCGGGTTGAGTTCATCCGCGAAGCCTTGTGCGAGCTCGACGCAGACTTGCGCCAACACACCACCCTGCCAGGCGGAGGCCTGATCGTGCGTCACGGCATTGGCAGCGAGGAGGTGGTGGCANTNGCCCGAGAGCTGCGGGCGCAGGCGGTGTTTGCAGCCCATGATGATGAGCCACAGTCANTGGCGCGCGATGCCAGGGTACGNGGCGNCNTGGCTGATGCCGGGGTNAGCCTGCACACCTGCAAAGACCATGTGGTGTTTGAACGGCGTGAAATCCTGACCCAGGCAGGNGCCCCCTATGGGGTCTTTACTCCCTACAAAAACAACTGGCTGGCCAGCCTGCTGCCAGGGCACCTGCAGGAACACAACCCNCTGCCCCATGCCAAGGCCTTGTCGCCACGCCCCAGCGGGCTGCAACAGCCGGTGCCGACCCTGGCGGAGCTGGGCTTTGCGCCCAGCAACCTGAGAGCCCTGAAGATTCCAACCGGCAGCTCCGGAGCCCAAGCGCTGCTCAAGGATTTTTTAGGGCGCATGGACCAGTACCACGAGACGCGCGATTTTCCGGCCGTCAAGGGCCCAAGCTACCTCAGCGTCCACCTGCGCTTTGGCACCGTCTCGATCCGCCAACTCGCGGCTCTGGCACTAGAGCGCCACCGACTGGGCAGCCGCGGTGCGAGCATCTGGTTAGGCGAGCTCATCTGGCGCGATTTTTATGCGCAGATTCTGGCTAATTTCCCCCATGTGGCACATGCTGCTTTCAAACCAGACTACGACAAAATCGTCTGGCAGCAGGGGCCCTTGGCGCAGCAGCTGTTCAAGGCCTGGTGTGAGGGCCGGACCGGCTATCCACTGGTGGATGCGGCCATGGCACAGATCAATCAGACCGGCTATATGCACAACCGGCTACGCATGGTGGTGGGTAGTTTTTTGGTCAAAGACCTGGGGGTCGACTGGCGTTGGGGCGAGCGCTATTTCGCAGAGCAGCTCAACGACTTTGACCTATCGGCTAACAACGGCGGCTGGCAGTGGGTGAGCTCAAGCGGCTGTGACGCGCAGCCTTATTTCCGTATCTTCAATCCGGTCAGCCAGAGCGAGCGCTTTGACCCGCAAGGCAGCTTCATCCGCCGCTATCTGCCGCAACTGGCCCAACTGCCCAACCAGGCACTCCACGCGCCCTGGACTGCTAAACCGCTGGAACTGCAGATGGCCGGTATAGAACTGGGCCGGGACTATCCGCAGCCCTTGGTGGCCCATGACATAGCCCGCGCCCTGACCCTGCAGCGCTATGCGGTGGTAAAAAAAGCATCGCCAGCCGCCTGAAGCCGCAGCAAGCGCCCCTGCAGGTCTGGCCCAGAGCCGGGTGCCAGCATGGATTCGTCGGCATGCTCGCGCAGTTGCTGCGCTGCCAACAACAAGTCCTGAGCGCTGACCGACTGGCTGAGGTCGCCGGCCAAGGCAAGCAACTGGTCGACGATACGGCCAAGCTCTGCGCGGGCGCTGACGTTGTCAGGCCTGGCGGTGTATTGACGCATCGCACCGCCCAGGGCCTGTCGCAATACGCCCCATTGTTTTTCCAGCGATTGCCCGCCCAGCAGCGCCAGACGCTGTTGCAGCGCCGCGCACAGAGCCGGCTGGGGCGACTTGATAAAGCCCGCTGCGAACTGGTGAAGCAGTCGACGAATTTCTTCGGCAGCGCTAACCAACAATTCGCCGTTCTGCTCTGCCGCTCCACCTTCCTGCGCGACAGCCTGAAGCAAGCGTGCCAGCAGGGTGGCAAGTTCAGCCAATTCAGACAAACCCAACCGACTTGCATCATCTGCCAGACTTCGCGCTAGCCTGCTGGTGCCGACGCAGGCCTGGGGCTGTGGCTCCAGGGCCCACTCCGAGATCTCGAGCAGCATCTGGCGCGAATTTTCGTCAGCCGCCGCGACAAAATGATCATAGGCATCAACATCAATATGCAAGGTTCCTACCACCCGTATTCGGTCTTGCGCGTCATCCTGCAAGAGTCCGCCCAATACAGGGCGCACTTCGCTGGCCGCGCTTGGCCAACTGTGTTGCTCGCCGCGATGGGCCAAGAGCAGTGCCTGCATGGCTGGGGCCTGCTGTTGCTGCTTGGCCGCTGCCTGCGCGCAAACATCCAAGAGTTGCAGGATCAGTTCATCCCATGGCGGTAGTTCACTGCGAGCCAGCGCCATATAAACCCGCAAAATTTTAGAACTCAGTCGCTTGTGGCTGTGGTCTGGCGCAGACAAACCCAGCGCAATAACTTCAAAATAGGCAGCACACAGGGTCCAGAAATAGACCGACTGCGGCCAATCCGGCAGGGCCGCCAGCGTCTGGCTGAGATCGCGCAAGCCGGCCGCTGCACCGCGGTCAGCCGAGCGAATGGTTTTGAGCACCAGGGCATCCATACGAGCCCGGCTTTGCAGCAAAAAATTCTGCTGCTGCGGCAAACCGACCGGGCTCGGCGGTGCCAGTGCTTCAGTCGTTGAAANCGGCGGGACAGGGCTCATGGCANATGGGTTTTCGGCGCGCCGCCGGTTCGATCAAATCTGCACGAGCTCGAAGTCTTCCTTGCGGGCTGCGCACTCCGGGCAGGTCCAATTCAAGGGCACATCGGCCCAACGCGTGCCGGGCTCCAGGCCCTGTTCGGGGGCGCCTAAGAGCTCGTCGTAAATCCAGCCGCAAATCAGACACATCCAGGTTTTGGTCTCGTCCACAAAAAAGCCTTCGCATAGAATTAAGTTCGGATCGCTGTGACGGTTTNGGCAAGNCCTCTGCCGCACCCCGTCGCGCGGCCCATTTTGCCCCAAGAACAGCAGCTCCCAATATGCCCTCGCCCAACCCCGACGAGCTGCCGATTCAGGCCGATTGCGCTGATCTCTCCGGCCCGAGCTGTGTGCTGATCTTCAATGCCAGTGATCCGAGCGGCATCGGCGGCTTGGCCGCCGATATCACGGCCATGGCCTCCGTGGGTGCCCATGCCTTGCCGGTCGTCACTGGGGCCTATGCACGNGACACGGCGCAAATATTCAGCCATTTCGCACTGGATGAAGAGGCAGTTGACGAGCAGGCCCGTGCTGTGCTCGAAGATGTCGAGGTGGCGATCATCAAAGTGGGGTTCGTCGGCTCTGCAGAAAACCTGGGCAGAGTGGCGAGCATCGCCTCTGACTACCCCGATATACCGTTGGTGGCCTACATGCCCAGCCTGTCTTGGTGGGACGAAGACCCGATAGAGCAATACCTGGAGGCTTTCAAAGACCTGCTGTTGCCACANACNACCGTGCTGGTCGGTAGCCACAGCACCCTGTGGCGTTGGCTGCTGCCTGACTGGAGCACTGAAAACCGACCCAGCGCCCGAGACATTGCCAAGGCGGCGCATGATTTTGGCGTGCCCTACACGCTGGTGACCGGTATGCAGGCGGCCGATCAATCGATTGAAAATATGCTTGCCACCCCCTACGAAGTGCTGGCCAAAGAAAAATTCACTCGCTTGGAGGCGATTTTCTCTGGCGGGGGATACCCTGTCGGCGGCCCTGGCTGCCCTGCTGGCCAATGGCGGCGAACTACCGCAGGCCGCCAGCGAAGCCCTGTGCTACCTAGACCGCTGCCTGGGTAACGGATTTCGTCCCGGCATGGGCCACGCCATCCCCGACCGTTTGTTTTGGGCCCAGGCCGACCCAGACCATGACATCAGTGAAAATCCGAGCGATCAACCTCCAGCAACGCCCAGCCATGAACCCACACCAAGACCAAGACCTTAACCACACCCTTTTCGAGCGGGCCCGCCAGGTTATCCCCGGCGGGGTGAACTCGCCCGTGCGGGCTTTCAAGGCCGTTGGCGGCACGCCCCGCTTTGTTAAAAAAGCCCAGGGCGCCTATTTTTGGGATGCCAACGGGCAACGCTACATTGACTACATCGGCTCCTGGGGCCCGATGATCCTGGGCCATGGCCACCCGGCCGTGGTGGCGGCGGTGCAAAAAGCGGTGGTCGAAGGCTTCTCATATGGCGCACCAACCGAGCGGGAGGTAGAACTGGCCGAGGCGATCCTCAAGCTGGTGCCCTCCATGGACATGGTTCGCCTGGTCAGCTCGGGCACCGAGGCCGCCATGAGTGCCATCCGCCTGGCCCGTGGCGCCACCGGGCGCAACAAGCTGATCAAGTTTGAGGGCTGTTACCACGGCCATGCTGATGCGCTTCTGGTCAAGGCCGGCTCCGGCCTCGCCACCTTTGGCAACCCGACCAGCGCCGGTGTGCCGCCTGAGGTGGTGCAGCACACACTGGTGCTTGAGTACAACCACATTGGCCAACTTGAAGAGGCCTTCGCGCTGCACGGCAATGATCTCGCCTGCCTGATGATCGAGCCCATCGCGGGCAATATGAACTTTGTGCGCGCTTCAGTGCCCTTCATGAAACGGTGCCGGGAACTCTGCACACAGTACGGCGCGCTGCTGGTGTTTGACGAGGTGATGACCGGCTTTCGGGTCGCGCTCGGTGGTGCACAAAGCATTTACGCCAGTGCCCTGCCCGGCTTTGAGCCCGACATGACGGTGCTGGGCAAAGTGATCGGCGGGGGCATGCCGCTGGCCGCATTTGGCGCCAAGCGCGCGGTGATGGAGCAACTCGCACCGCTCGGGCCGGTCTACCAGGCCGGCACCCTGTCGGGCAACCCGGTGGCGACAGCCTGCGGCTTGGCGACATTGCATCAAATTAGCCAGCCCGGGTTTTTTGAGGCGCTGTCGCGCCAAACACGCCAGCTGGTGGAGGGCCTCCAAGCGGCGGCCAAGGCACACGGGCTGCCCTTCAGCGCTGACAGCGAGGGCGGCATGTTTGGTTTCTTTTTGTTGCCGCAACTGCCCAGCAATTACCCGCAGGTCATGGCCACCAATGGCAGCCGCTTCAACCATCTGTTTCACGGACTGCTGGCGCACGGTGTTTATATTGCCCCAGCCCTCTATGAAGCCGGCTTTGTAAGTGCCGCCCACAGCAGTGCCGACATTGAGCACACCATTGCCGCTGCGGCTGCGGTTTTTGGTGAACTCGCAGCACTCTGAGGCCTTGCACTTGTTACAGGCCTTTACAACTGCGCTCTTAAAGCCGGCCACCAGCGGGTCTAAACTGGTGACTTGTTACACGACGAAGAGGAAATTGCCATGAAAGAAATCACCCTCCCCCTGTTGCTGGCTTTGGCCACCGGGCTGTGCACCGCCCAGGAGGTCGGCCGCGTGATCAGCAGCACCCCCGTGATACAGCAGGTCAGCATGCCGCGGCAGGTGTGCACCACCCAGCAGGTGACCACACCGGGCGCAAAATCTGGCGCAGGTGCGGCCATGGGTGCGATTGCCGGGGGCGCCATTGGCAACAATATCGGCGACGGAACCGGCCGTGTGATAGCTACCATGTTGGGCTTGGTGGGCGGCGCCATGCTGGGCGACCGGGTAGAGGGCGCAGCGCCAGCCCAGGTGCAAAATGTGCAAAGCTGCAGCACCCAGACCTTTTACGAAAACCGCGTCATCAGTTACAACGTGGTCTACGAGTTCAACGGCAAACAGTACAACGTCTCGATGCCCAGCGACCCGGGGCCTTTTATCAAGTTGCAAGTCAGCCCAATCAGCGCAGCACCGCTGGCACCGGCACCGACAGTCAGCTATGTGCAGTCCAGCACCACGTTTGAAGAGGTGGTTTACGCGCGCCCAGCCCGCATCGTGACCCGTCCCCACCCGTATATTCGTTACTACGATGCGCCGCCTCTGGTCTTCAACCTGGAGTTAGGCCACCACGGTGGCAGCCGCCACGGCCACTGGCGCTGAATCGGTAGCCGCCTGGGCAGCGCCTATCAGCCCAAGCAGAGCGCTGGCGCGGGCTGAGCCTCAGTGCCGAAAATGGCGCACACCAGTGAAAACCATGGCCACACCCTGCTCATCAGCAGCGGCAATCACCTCGTCATCGCGCAGGCTGCCACCGGGCTGAACCACGCAGCTTGCGCCGGCCGCCACCACCGCATCAAGGCCGTCGCGAAAGGGGAAGAATGCGTCGCTTGCCACCACACTGCCCAGCAGGCTCAAACCAGAGTGCCCGGCCTTGATCACGGCAATGCGCGCTGAGTCAAGCCGGCTCATTTGCCCGGCGCCCACAGCCAAGGTCATACCGGCCTGGCAAAAAACAATCGCATTGCTTTTTACAAATTTCGCCACGCTCCAGGCAAACAGCAGATCCTGCATCTGATCGGGCGTCGGCTGGCGCCGGGTGACAGGCTTCAAATCAGCCGGGCTGAGTGGGTGGTGATCGGCGGTCTGTATGAGCAGGCCAGAACCGATGCGCTTGAGGTCCAGCGCATGACGGCCCTGCAACCAGGCACTCTCGCCCCCCGGGGGCAGGGCAATCTCAAGCAAGCGCACATTGGGCTTGGCCTGAAACAGTGCCAGCGCTTGCGCGGTGTAAGCCGGCGCCATCAGCACTTCGACAAATTGCTTGGAGATCTCCAGCGCGGCAGCCTCATCCAGTGTGCAGTTGAGCGCGATGATGCCGCCAAAGGCCGAGCTGGGGTCAGTTTGCCAGGCGCGTTTGTAAGCGTTCAGCGCATCCGCACCCAGTGCGACGCCGCAGGGGTTGGCATGCTTGACGATGACACAGGCCGGTGTTGAAAAACCTTTGACACATTCCCAAGCCGCGTCCGCATCGGCGATATTGTTGTAGGACAGTGCCTTTCCTTGCAGCTGCCGCGCCGTCACCAAGGAGCCCGGTGCTGGGTTCAAATCACGGTAAAACGCCGCTTGCTGGTGCGGATTTTCGCCGTAGCGCAAATCTTGGAGTTTGACGAATCGGCCGTTGTACTGGCCTGAAAACTGCTGC
>JGI25928J51866_1000085_pt1 | contig 18784 bp, 22 predicted proteins | sample LauGreFBDMM110DN_2_FD_51866 | JGI IMG/M metagenome (IMG submission 51866)
AAGCTCAAAGCGCTGGTGGCGGAATTCAATTCCGCCAATGACTACGTGACCACGCAATCTGCGGTCACCAAAACTGCTGACAAGAAATATTCGTCTGGAGCGCTCACGGACGACTCCAATTTTGTGGGCCTGCGCCGCAACCTGATCACGGACCTGCAGAGCCGCGTCAGCGGCTTGACGGGAACCGGTTTCAGCCAAGTTGGCGACCTGGGCGTGACGATTAACACAGCCACACTCACAGCCACCTTGGACGAAGCCAAGCTGACCGCGGCGTTTAGCTCTGACCCCTCAGGCGCGAAGGCGCTGATGAACGCCGTGGCAGATCGCCTGCAGCTGCGCCTTAAAACCTTCACCACAAGCACAAAAGGCATCGTAGAAGCCTCAGTGAAGGGCCTAACCGCACAAATTAGCGATGTTAATACCCGCATTTCCAACGGCAAAAAGACGTTATAGGAGCGGGAAACCAGCCTGAAAGCCCAATATGGCCGGCACCAGGCGGAAATTATGAAGCTAATCAACACCCAGAATTCATTGAGCAAATTGGCCTAGCAGCTAAAGTTTTGTAAGCCGCGGCCGATACCGACGCTGATGAAAGGTATATGGGGTAAGACTAATCATGGCACCGTCTGATTCGCTCGGATCAGTTGGCGGGGCAGCTGCGCCGGACAATGCGCCCAGACCTGCAGCCAAGGCAGCACTCGGCGCAGTTCCAAACGCCAACCCAGAGCGCAAAGAGTCGGCGCCAGGCGCAGGTTCCAGCCCCGCACAAGTCCGGCTCTCGCCTACCGACGATGGGAAACTTTCGCTGCCGGCCCGCAAACTTGCCGAATCTGACCAAAAAGATGCGGAGGCAAAACAAGAGCCGCAAGCTGAATTCAAAACCAGCAGTGGCGCCAACCTGCGCTTCCAAGTTAACAAAGAAGATGGCTCTGTGACTATCACAATGATCGACCCGGTCACCAAAGAAATTGTGCGCACCATTCCGCAGAATGAGCTGAGCAAAATGGGCTACGACCACTTTCTAAACCTGTTTGCATAACCAATATTTTTAAATGTGCGCCTGCAATGCGGTGAAGCCGCAGCCATGCAGGCCTAAACTTTCAGGAGCTTACGCACCATGACCATCAACCCCTACGCTCGTCAGGCGCGCAACTACCGCGAACACGACATCCTCAATGCGGATCCCGTGAAGCTGGTTGTGCTGACATATGATGCCGCGATCTCAGCCTGCGGCCGCAAAGACCTTGGCACGGCCACCCGCGCTATCCATGAATTAATCAAGAGCCTCGATTTTGATCACGGCGACCTGCCCGTGCGCTTGCTGGCGCTCTACCAGTGGACCTCTGACGAATGCCGCTCCGGCCGCTGGGATAGCGCAGCCGAAGTGCTGCTGGAGCTGCGCTCCACCTGGTCGGAACTGCAAAAGCAAACCATGGCCGGCCCGCTGCCTGCCGTCGCCGCGCTCGCTTAAGCGCGTGCACAACTTTTCGCGCGCTGCCGCAGCGCGCGCGCTGTTTTGCCTGGCCGGCGCCTGCGTTGCGGCCGGGTGCGGGCTGGGCGCGCGCACTAGCGCAGCGCCGGCCTCTGTGCTGCCCAAACATGTGGTCGTAGTGCCGCTGTCCATCATCATGGCAGACATGATCAAAGCCCAGAACGCCACGCTGGCCGCACTGGCGGCCGCGCCACAGGCGGACCTTGCCAGCCCCGCAAACACGGGCACACCCGTTACGCTCAGCGCTGCGCTGCGCTCCGTGGCCGGCGCACATCTGCGGCGCAGTACCGGCTTTGCAAAGTACCTGCCCATCCAAGGCGGGTTCCTGGCACGCGCAAAGGCAGCACCCGCTGCCAGCCCGCAACAACTGGCACCCGTCCGCGCGGCAGTGGTGCCAGACCGCATTGTGGCGGCGCGCATCGGGCTGGATGCGGCCATTGGCAGTGCGGCCGAGCAGGCTGACGGAGACTGGCAAATCCCCTACGGGCTGGCCGGTTGGCTGCCAACCTCTGCCGGCTTTGGTGCCGCCGGCAACTTAGTGCTGGCCGGGCACCAAAACACTGAAGGCATGGTCTTCCGCAACCTTACCGATCTTGTCCCCGGCGACGAGCTGGATGTATATGCCAACGGCGCACTGCGACAATACACGGTGTCCGAGCGGCTGATCGTTCCCATTTGGTATTCATCGCCCGCCGAGCAGCTGCTCTACGCCACTTTCATTCGCCCCACCCGCGATGAGCGCATTACGCTGGTATCTTGCTGGCCGTTCTTTACCAACAGCCATCGCCTGATTGTTGTGGCGCACCCGCGCCGCGCGGGATAGCACCCCGCCGCTGCGCCCGCAGCGGCCGCCGCTTCTAAATTCATAAACGATTAAGTCTCCGTTTATGGAGGCTTAACCAGCGCGGAGTCGGCGCGCTGATAACATGCTCGCACGGCCAATTTCGTGCAGGCAATTCCCAACACACTTCTCTCTGCGCTGCCAGCAGCAAGCGGCAGCTCGCTCTCCAGCTTGTTCGGCGACGAGGCTGCGGACGCCAGCACCATGCTTGGCCCGCAGAACAGCACGGGCGGATTCAACCTTGCGCTGCTGCGCGTGCTGATGCAGGCCATGGGTGAGAACAAGTCCGGTGCCACTCCGGGCACAAGCAGCCCTGCAAACTTAAACCTTGGCGGCATGCCAGCCAATCCGGCCGCACTGCTGTCTGCGCTGGCCGGCGGGCAATCCGGCAGCCAGCTCGGCGGCATTGAACAAATGTTGAGCGGCTTGACGGCGGCCAACCCCACGCTCAGCCAGGCAACCACTGCCTACCAAGAGCCCGGCAAGTGGCCCTTCCTGCCCGTCTTCATTCCGCCGGCAGCCACGCCGGCCGCAGCCGCAAAAGACATGCCGGTTGCCCCGCCCATAACTTTTACAATTGCAAAGGCGCTGGATGCAAAGCCTGCCACTGCAGCACCTGCAGTGCTGGCGCAGGCGCCGCAGCTGACTGCGGCTCCCGAGCCAGCTGGCGGAACCCCGCTGGAAGTTCCGCGCGCCGATCCTTATGATCCGGCAGCGCCGGCGGTTGGCCGCGTAAGCGTGGCGCGCCCGGCTACAGCAGAGCGCTACCCGCGCCCGGCTGCACCAGCCGGTGCAGCCACCACGCTCACCGCAGCCGCCGGCAATCCGCTGGCAGCCGCGCTGGCCGGCATCAGCACCATCAAATCGGCTGCGCCCGCCGCAGCCAGCGGGCCGCTGGCCCTTGCAGACTATCCCCGCCCGCCGCTGGACAACGGCCGGGGCATGCACTGGGTGCCCACCACCAGCACCAAGCCGGCAGATGTGGACCGCCTGATGCCCGAACTGCGCGCCATGAATGTGCGCTGGGTGACACTGCTCAATGACAACAGCAACATCGGCAAAAATGATTATCTTGTTGGCCAGCTAAAGGCCAGCGGCATTGAGCCGGTGATGCGCGTCTACACCAACGGCCTGGAGCCCATCCAAGGCGACCTGGGCGCCATGGTGCGCCACTATAAAGAGCAAGGCGTAAATTACTTTCAGCTGTACAACGAGCCCAACACCAATGTGGAAAATGCGGGGCGCGAACCAAACGTGAGCCGCTACCTGGACGCATGGCTGCCGGCCGCCCGCACGGTCATACAAAATGGCGGCTATCCGGGCCTCGGGGCACTCTCCAACTCGCAAACAGCGGGCGTGCAGGATGACGCCAAGTTTATGGATGGCACGCTGCGCGAAATTGTAAAGCGCGGCGATGCAGCCGTACTGGACCGCGCCTGGCTCTCCGCACACAACTACAGCGCCAACCCGGTTACAGACGAGCGCGGCCTGCAGCGCGCCACCAGCTACAACAAACTGGCAACGGAGCTGATCGGGCATGCGCTGCCGGTGATTGGCACCGAGGGCGGCATCTCCAGCGGCGCCACTGTAAGCGAGACGCAGCAGGCCCAGCAGGTAACCGCCGCAATGCGCTACATGCGCGACCAGCGCGAACCATACAACTTCGCCTACTCCCACTGGGTGCTTGCAAACCAGACGGCCGGCGGCACAGACCCGGCATGGGAATCACAAGCCTTGATCCGCCAAAACTACACCAGCCCTCTTATTGCTTCGCTAAAGGAACTGACATGAACATCTTCAACGCCTTTCGCACTTCGGCTTCAGCCCTGACCGCACAGCGCATGCGCCTGGACACAATTGCCAACAATGTTGCCAATGTGGAAACCACGCGCACGGACGAAGGCGGCGCATTCAAAAAACAAACTGTGGTGTTTTCATCGCGTGCTTCGGAGAATAACGGCCTGCCGCGCTTCGGCCCGATGCAGCAAGTGATCAAAAACGCCGGCGGCTTCGGCAGAATTCCGGACCTTGCACTGCCCAGTTTTGTAAAAAACCGGCCGCAAATGTTCAACCAGTCTGTTTCTTCCGGCGGTGTTGAAGTGGTGGATGTGAACGTGGATGTAGAGCCCGGTGCGCGCATGTACAACCCCGGCCATCCAGACGCTGATGCACAGGGCTATGTCACCTTCCCAAACGTAAACCTGGTGACGGAGATGACCGACATGCTCTCTGCAACCAGAGCCTATGAAGCCAACGTTACCGTGCTGAACTCTGCCAAGCAAATGGCGGTGAAGGCGCTTGAAATCGGGCGCGGCTAAATAACTGCCGCGCATCCCGGAGTACCAAAAAATGAACATCGATAGTATTGCCAAAAGCGTCCTCACCCCGCCGGTGGGAATGAACGGCAACATCCGCAAGGAAATGGCAGCCGAGGCCGCAGCCGCAGCCCGCCCCGCCCCCATGGATATCACCGGCGGCTTCGGCGCCTCGCTTAGCCGTTCGGTTGAAATGCTCGACCAGATGCAGCTCACATCCGACAAGGCGATTGAACAACTGGCCGCCGGCGAAAACCTGGACATTCATGATGTGATGATTGCCACGCAGGAAACTGACATTGCTTTCCGGCTGGCGCTTGCGATGCGAGACAAGCTGGTTGAGGCGTACCAGGAAGTGATGCGCATGGCCGTTTAGGCTGCGCAGCGTTTAATTTTTGTGACTGCTATACTGAAAAATAGGAAGTGATCATGGCTGGAATGGCTGGAAATTTTATGTCCCAGTTCACTAAATTCTGGGAGAAGCTGGAACGCAACCAGCGCTTGGTGCTGGTGGGCGGCGGAGCGCTGATTGTAATCATGCTGGTGGCGTTCACAGTGTGGGCCGCACAACCAGACTACGCAGTAGCCTTTACTGGCCTTACGGAAGGCGATGCCGGCGCGGTGGCGCAGTACCTGAAGGAACAATCCATCGAGTACCAGGTGCAGGCGGGTGGCACCATTCTTGTGCCGCGCAACCAGGTATTCGACACGCGCATTGAAGTGGCCAGCAAGGGCTTGCTGCAGGAGTCCACTGTGGGCTACGAGCTCTTTGACACCACCTCGGCGCTGGGCATGACAGAGTTCAACCAAAAGCTGAACTACCAGCGCGCACTGGAAGGCGAGCTGGCGCGCACAATTGAGGCGCTGGACGCCGTGGCACTGGCGCGCGTGCACATCACGCTGCCGGAAGATGCGCTGTTTAAAGACCAGCAGAAAGAGCCGACAGCGGCCATCACCCTCAAGCTGGAGCCGCGCCAGGCATTGAACCCCGGGCAGGTGAGCGCCATCAAAGGGCTGGCAGCCTCCTCGGTGCAGGGCTTGAAGCCCAAAGACGTGGTGATTGTGGATATGGCCGGCAACATGCTTTCCGGGCCCTTAATGGATGACGTGGCCAAATCCTCAGCCGACACCAACAGCGACAAAATGGTGGCCGAGCGCAAATACGAAGAACAGATTGAATCCAATGTCCAAGCCATGCTGGTGCGGGCCCTCGGTCCGGACCGCTCCGTGGTGCGCGTAAAGGCGCGCTTGGGCTGGGATGCAGTGGAAATAGTTGAACAGAATTTCTTTCCGGACAGCGTGGTGCGCTCTGAGCAGGTGACAACCGAGTCTTACACCGGCACCGGCGAGTTTGTGGGCGGGTCCCCGGGTGCAGGCTCCAACCTGCCCAGTGACCAGGGCATACCCAGTTACCAGGCTATGGCTGACACTGGCACCAACATTGACTACGCGCACACAGAAACCACCACCAACTATGAAATGGGCAGTGTGGAAGAAAAGCGCAAGGTGGCCGGCGGGCAGTTGCAGCAGCTTTCCGTATCGGTGGTGGTGGACAATGTGACTGATGAGGACGTGCTGGATTCGCTGAAGGAAGTGGCCGCGCGCGCAGCCGGCGTGAACCTTGAGCGTGGCGACCAGTTCACACTGCAGTCGATTGCATTTGACCGCACATTTTTCACATCCGAGACCGCAGACTTTGAAAACCAGCAGCTCGGCCAGACCTACCGCCAGGTAGCGCAGTGGTTTGGCGTGGCGGTTGTGTTCTTGTCTGCGTTGTGGTTTACGCAGCGCCTGATTCGCAACCTGCGCCTGAAGGCGGAGGAGCGCGATGTTTGGGACGCCATGCGCCTGGGCGTCGACACCAATGATGATGGCGGCACCGGCCTGCTGCAAGCCAGCCTGCCGCAGGTACCCATGAGTTTGCCGGACGACGCTGATGACCGCATCCCCACCCCCGACCACGCGCGCGCGCGGCGCGCGGTGCAGCGCATTGCGGAGCAGCGCCCCATGACCGTGGCCGAGATCATCCGGCAGTGGATGGAGCAGGACAAGGATCCGACAGCTGCCTGACAGCCGCTGCAGACCAGAANTTAAGANCATAAAACCAGCCGGAGCATCACACAATGGCAGTACAAACTGAATCACAGCGCGGCCTCAACCTNGANGTAGCGGACTCCGAAATGGGCAATCCGGCGGCACTGCCGGCCGTGCTTGGAGCGGACGGCACCACTCAGCCCAATCTTCTAGATTCGCTAAAGGCCATGCTGGCCGGCGGGCGCAGCGGGCCAGTGGCGCTAACCGGCCCGGAGAAAGCCGCCATCCTGATTGCCGGCCTCGGCGTGGATGTGTCGGCCGAAGTGCTGACATCGCTCTCCGATGCGGAAATTGAAGACGTGGTGCTGGCACTTTCCAAATTGCAGTCGGTGGGCGCAGAGCTGCGCGACAGTGTGTTCCAAGAGGCGTTTGAACTTTCGCATGCCGGCGAATCGCTGTCTCAGGGCAGCATGGGATTCATTCGCCAGCTAATTGGCCGTCTGCGCTCGCGCAGCGATGGCCAGCCAGTGGCAGACCGCATGACGATTGCACTGGACCAGTGGCGCCGTGGAGTGCGCGGCGAAGAAGAGCCGGACGAGGTTGTCGATCCCGCGGAGGCAGAAGCCACCAAGCTGGCCGAAACTGAAGCGCACACTGAGGCCACCTCAGTTTCACTGACAGCAATTGATGTGATGAACCAAGTGGACGACTCTGACGTGGCCGCCTACCTAAAGGACGAGCACCCGCAGGCCGTGGCGCTGGTGATTGCGCTGATGGACCAAAAGAAAGCCGGAAGTGTGATGGCTTTCCTGCCGCCAAACATGCTGGGCGATGTGAGCGTGCGCATTGCGGCCATGACGGCCATCAACCCAAGCGTGGCCGCAAGTATTGGAAAAGCACTGGATAAAGAGTTTGCCAGCGCCGGCGGCAAGAAGGCAAAAATTGGCGGGCCGGACTTTCTGGTGACACTGCTGCAAGGCGTTGACCGCCCCACTGAAAAAATAATTTTGGAAGGCCTGGACGCAGCCAATCCGGATCTTGCAGCCACAGTCAAGGCGCAGCTATTTACATTTGAAGACATTGCCAAGCTGACGGACAAATCCATTCAGCGCATCATGCGCGATGTGAACAAGGCTGACCTGGTGGTGGCATTGAAATCTTCCAGCGCAGACTTGCAAAACAAAATCTGGAAGAACATGTCCTCGCGCGCCGCGCAAATGCTGCAGGAGGAGCTGCAGTTTATGCCGCCCACCAAGTTGACGACCATTTACGATGCGCAGCGCAAAGTGATTGACCTGGTGCGCGACCTTGAAGCCAAGCAGGAAATCTCAATTCCGCGGGCCGGCGGCGTGCAGGAGTTTGCCTAAACCATGCCTGTCAACGGCCGGTTACTGCGCTCGCAGCAGGTGCTGGTGGTGCCACGGCGCACCTTCACGGGGCAGCACGCCAACGCGCCCGTGCTGCCGCATGCGCCCGCAGCGCTGCCAGACCTGCAAGCCGAGCTGCTGCGCACACAGGCCGAGCTCAATGAGCGCGAAACAACCTTCAACGTGCAGCGCACGCAGCTGGAAGCCGCCCTCACCCGGCGCAGCGCAGAAATGGATGCAGCACTCGTAACCGCGCGCGCTGCTGCTGCCACGGTGCATGCGGAAGCAGCGGCAGCCATGCAGGAAGCACAGGCCGAGGCTGCTGCCGCACTGGCAGCGGCTGCGGCGCAAGCAGTAGACCTGCTTGAGCTGAGTGCTGCCGATGCGCGCGCCGACGGGCAGGCATTGGCGCAGCGCCTGGTGCTGGCTGCCGAAGACCAGGTTGCCGCCATCCGCCAGTCTGCGCAAGCAGCCGGTTTTATTACGGGCCGTGAAGAAGGGCGCAGCGTGGGCGAGGCCGGCACTCAGCTTGTGCTGCTGCAGGCGCAGCGCCTGATTGTGGAGGCCGAAGGCTGGCGCGCCAGCCTGCTGGCAGCCAGCGAAGGCAAGCTGGTGGACCTGCTGGGCATTGTGGCCGAGCAGCTTTTTGGCAAAGGCTTCGCCTTGGATGACCAGGCGCTGCAGCAAATGGTGCGCACCGCCGTGCAGCAAGCCCAGCACCTCAGCAACTTGCGCGTGGCGCTGCACCCCGCCGATTACGAGCGCCTGCTGCCGCTCTGGCCAACCCCCAGCGTCGCCCTGATTGCCGATGCGGCAGTGCAGGCCGGCGGCTGCGTGGTGCATGGCGATGAAGGCGATGTGGACTTTCAGGTGCGGCGCCGGCTGGACGGCGTACAAGCAGCACTGCGCGAAACACTTGGCGCAACCGCGCACGATACGGACTAAGCGCACATGATGGCCACAGCCGAACAAGAAGCCCCCGCCCCGCCCGACCTGGAACGCTACGCGCGCGCCATCAAAGCGCTGCCCGCTGCGCAAGCCAGCGGCCGCGTGGTGGAGGTGGTGGGCCTCACAATTGAAGCCAAGGGCCTGGTATGCGAGATTGGCGAACGCGTGGACATCACCGTGCGCAATGGCAGCACTATTCCAGCAGAGGTGGTTGGCTTTCGCTCCGGCCACGTGCTGATCATGCCGCTGGCAGAGATGGCCGGCATCCAGCCGGGCAGCCGCGTCACCGCCACCGGCGCACAGCTGCGCGCACCGGTGGGCCGCGCCTTGCTGGGCCGCGTGCTGGATGGCCTCGGCCAGCCGATTGACGGCCTGGGTCCGCTGGGCACGCAGCGCACCGTGCCGGTGGTGGGCAACCCGCCCCACCCGCTGCACCGCAAGCCAGTCAGCGAACCATTGATCACCGGCGTGCGCGCCATCGACGGCTTGATCACAGTTGGCAAGGGCCAGCGCATTGGAATTTTTTCCGGCAGTGGCGTTGGCAAGAGCACCTTGCTGGGCTGCATTGCGCGCAGCCAAAACACAGATGTGACTGTGATTGCGCTGATTGGCGAGCGCGGCCGCGAAGTGCGCGAGTTTGTAACCAACAGCCTGGGGCCGGCCGGCCTGGCGCGGTCCGTCGTCGTCGTCTCCACTTCTGACCAGCCGGCACTGGTGCGCGTGCGCGGCGCGTGGCTGGCAACCGCCATCGCCGACAGTTTTCGCAGCGAAGGCATGGACGTCACATTTTTGATGGACAGCGTCACGCGCGTGGCCATGGCGCAGCGCGAGATTGGCCTGGCAATCGGCGAGCCGCCCGCCAGCAAGGGCTACACACCGTCCGTGTTTGCGCTGATGCCCAAGTTGATGGAGCGCACCGGCAACTCCGAGCACGGCACCATTACCGGTTTCTACACCGTGCTGGTGGAGGGCGACGACTTCAATGAACCCATCTCCGACGCGGCGCGCTCCATCCTGGACGGGCACATCATGCTGACGCGCGAGCTGGCTGCCCGCAACCACTTCCCCGCCATCGATGTGCTGCACTCCGTGAGCCGCGTGATGCCGGCCGTGGCTGCCAAAGCGCACCTCAAAGACGCCGGCGTGCTGCGCCAGCTGCTGGCAGCTTACGAGAAGGCGCGCGACCTGATCAACATCGGTGCTTATGTGAGCGGCTCCGATGCCACCATCGATGCGGCCATGCGCCTGATGCCGGACGCGCTGGCATTTTTGCAGCAAGACAGCGAACCGACTCCATTTATGGAAAGCCTGCGGCGCCTGAACGAGCTTGCCAGCCAGGGCGCAACCGCCACCGCCTAACCCGGACTACAAGCATGCCACCCAAGTTCCCGCTCCAGCCCGTGCTGGACTTTCGCAAAGTGCTGGTTGATCGCCTGGAGGTGGAGTTGGCCCGCCTGCTGAGCGCCGGCCACCGCCTGCGCAGCCGCATTACTGCCAATCAGGCAGCGCAGCTGGACGTGCTGGCGGAGCTGCGTGCACTGCAGAGCGGACTGCTAAACATGGAATTAATTCAGCGCCTGCAGAACGGCTGGCAGACATTGCATGATGAGCTGCAACGCCTGGCATCTGAGATGCGCACGCTGCAAAGCGCCGTGCACGAAAAACGCGGCGAGCTGGTGGCGGCGGCGCAGCGCCGCGATGTGGTGGCCAAGCTGAGCGAACGCCACGCCAGCAACTGGCAGGCGGAATTGTTGCGCTACGAGGCGCTGGAGCGCGATGATATTTACATTGCGCGCGCCTTCAAGCGGCGGGCCATATGAGCATTTCCGGCACTCCAGCCGCAAACGGGCAGTTGTTGCTGCGCACACTGCACGGCATGCTGTCCAAACAATACAACGCTGCACCCGGCCGCACAGCAGCGGACACCGCCCCGCTGCCCAATATGCCCCAGCCCGCGGGCGGCCAGCTGCCGGCAGTAGCGGGCAGCGCAGCGCAGCTTTCAGCAGAACAACCGGGGCTTGCCGAGGCCGGCAGCGGCCGCAGCTCTAAATTCGGTTGGCGCAGCGCCGGCAGCAATTGAACAGCCCGGCCTGCCCAAACTGCCAATTGCAGCCGCAACCCTGCCAGAACCAATCACATGGATGGCGCTGACTGCAGCTGCGGAAGCTGAAGCCGCCGCGCTGGCCGCAACTGCGGCAGCCAAAGCGCAGGCCAGCGCCGCCCCAGCGGTGGCTCCGGCACTGCCCGCACCGATGGCTTTGGATCCCAACCACCCGCTGCCCGAGCCATTGCCAGTAGATGCGAGCTATGTAGCGCCCGGCACCGTGCCGGACCTGCAAACCGGCGGCTGGGTGGTGCCCGTTACACGCAGCATCTCCAAAGTACGCCCGAGTGAGTATGACGAGCTGATCTACACCACGGCCATGCAATATCAGGTAGATCCGGCACTGGTGAAGGCGGTCATTCATGCCGAGTCGAATTTTCGCCCGACAGTGGTGTCTTCCGCCGGTGCAACCGGCCTGATGCAATTGATGCCCGGCACCGCAGCCTCACTGGGCGTAAAAGACTCCAACAACCCGGCGCAAAATGTTGATGGCGGTACGCGCCTGCTGCGCAAACTGCTGGACCGCTATGACCAGAATGTGTCTTTGGCGCTGGCCGCTTACAACGCGGGCCCCGGTGCCGTGGCACAGTACGGCGGCATTCCGCCCTACCCCGAAACACAGCGCTATGTGCCGCGCGTGCTTTCTTTATACAAAACTTATGTGGAGGTCTGATCATGCTGGGATTATTTAATGATTTTGCAAGCAAAGCCACCAAGGCTGCGTTGAATGGCTTGGGCAAACGCCAGGAACTAATCAGCAACAACATTGCAAATGCTGACACACCCATGTATCAGGCGATGAATATTGAATTTGAGCGTGCACTTAACACTGCATCGCGCTCGCGCGAGGGGCAACTGCCGCTACAGGCCACTGTGAGCAATGCCCACCATTTGAGCCCGCTCACGGCGGAGATGACGCCGAAGGTCACACGCCGCGCAGATTCTTCCATGCGCCTTGACGGCAACAATGTGGATGTGGACATGGAGATGACGCGCCTGGCGGAAACCAATCTGCTGTATCAAACCATGACTCAGATTGAAACCAAGAAGCTGTCTCTGATCCGCGCGCTGACCGGCCGCTAAGCACAATCCCAAGTTAATAAATGAACACTGTTCCCGCCCCGCTCACCAGCATCCAGCCGCTGCAGCTTAGCGGCAGTGCGGCGCTGGCTGCCACCATGCGCAACAGCGCTGCAGAGTTGTTCGAAACTTTTATGCAAGAGGTGGGCCCGGCAATCGGGGGACCCCGGCCAGCAGCTGCAAGCCCGGCCGGCCCGCGCGCAGCGCAAACTTTGCAGCCGCAGCGCCCGGCAGCCGATGCCGCGGGCAGCGCTGCAGCCAAGCCGGCTGCGCACGCGCAGCCGCATCCGGCCCTGCGCGATGCTGCCGGCGCTGACGCCGCCGCCGTGCAGGCCGCCTTCCCGGCTGGCGCTGGCAGCGCCGCCCAAACCGCAAGTGCAGCCAGCCCGGCAATCTCAGCCAAACCACTGGAGCCAGCCGCAGCGCTTGCGCCAATCGGCGGCCGGGCAAATGGCGCAGCGCATGCAGACCGCACGCGCAATGGCGGCGCACCCATCGACACCGCATTGGCCGCAGAACTTGATACCGACAGCGAAGCGCTGCCGCCCACGGTGCAAGCCGTCATTCGCGCGGTGCGCTTCCTGAACGAGAGCGGCGAGAGCGGCGTATACATGCAGCTTGAGCCGGCGCATCTGGGTCCGCTGCGGGTGCGCCTGACGCGCGCAGCGCAAGGCGGCATGCACATAAAACTAAACGCCGAACAAGTGCAAACTGCGCGCCTGGTGCGCGCTCACCTGCCCGCCCTGGAAAAGGCGCTGGCGGCGGCGGGTGTAACGGTGGCACAGCTGCTGGTGGGCGTGGAAAGCGAAGACAGCCAATCCGCGGACAATGCGCCGGCAGCAGCTGCCCTCGCAGACACAGCGCTGCGCACGGTCTATGCCTGATAACCAATCGTCATCCTGATCCAGTTTCATTTTTATCAACCCCAAAAGAGGACCCCATGGCAATTCTTCCAGCTAACCCCCTATGCAACGACTGCCCCGAGCACACCGCCCATGGTGGCCGCGTCCGGCGGCGACAAAGACAACTTTATGCAAATGCTGCTTACCCAGCTGCGCTATCAGGACCCGATGAACCCGATGAAGGACTCGGACTTCATGTCGCAGATCTCGCAGCTGCAAATGGCGGACAAGATGAGCCAGCTTAACAAATCCATGCTCGAGAGCGTGCGCGCCGAAACCCTCTCGCAGGCCGCAAACTTCATCGGGCGCCGCGTGCACGCCATGCAGAATGGCGAGCCGGTGGAGGGTGTTGTGAGCAGCGTGCAGCAGCGCAACGGCGCAGTCACGCTCAACGTTGCCGGCCGCACCGTCACGCTGCCGGAAATTGAACGCATCGACATCGAAGGCGCCAAGGACAGTGCAGCGCCAAAAGTTGCCGCAATCTAAACCGCTTCAACGCCAAGGAACCCAACATGATTAGATCCTTCTACAGTGCGGTAACCGGCCTGGCCGGCAACCAAACTTACACCGATGTCGTAGCCAACAACCTTGCAAACATTAACACCGTCGGCTTTCACCGCAGCCGCGTGGACATCGAAACACTCATCAGCCACCTGAAGCGCTCGGGCACGCCGCCCACAGAAGCACTCGGCGGCATCAATGCCTCCCAAGTGGGCGCCGGCATGTCCATCGGCAGCATCTCCAAGGTGTTCACGCAAGGTGCGCTGCAGGAGACCGGCCGCCCCATGGATGTGGCGATTGACGGCGACGGCTTCATGATTGTCGACGACGGCACACGCACGCGGGCCTTCACGCGCGACGGCCAGCTGCAAATGGATGTCGATGGCAACCTGGTTCAGTCCGTATCAGGCTACAAAGTAATGGGCTACGCACCCGGCGGCCAGCCCGCGCCGGCCACGGAAACTGCAGCTGCCGGCGCTGANCCAGATGCGCTGACCGCCACGGATACGGCTGCTGCCGCAGCAGCAGCNGGCGCCNCCCCCCCGCCCCCGCANCTGCAAGCCCTGCGCATTCCGGTGGGGGACAAGCAAGCCGTTGCCACCACCAAGCTCAAAGTGGAAGGTAACCTGGACGTGCTGACCGCTGCNGCCGGCTCCACAACCAGCACGGTTGCCGTATATGACTCGCTTGGCGAAGCGCACAACATTACGCTCACGTTTACGCGCGGCACGGTGCCGGGCAGCTGGACATGGAAGCCCGCTTCCACAGACAAGACCGTCACCAGCGTGACCGCCGACAGCGCCGCGCTGGAGTTTGACACGAATGGTGGCATCAAAACCGGTGCCGCCAATGTGCTCACGCTGCAGCTCAGCAACGGCAGCGCCGCGCAATCCGTGGCGCTGGATTTCTCAAGCATCAACCAGCTGGCGCAGCCCTCCGCCGTGAGCGAGAGCGAACAGGACGGCATGCCCCAAGGCACGGTTACCGGCATGAAGTTTGACGGCGAAGGCAAGCTGTACGCGCTTTACTCCAACGGCCTTTCCAAGGAAGTCGGCCAGCTGGCGCTGGCAAATTTTGTAAACCCCGGCGGGCTGCTGGATGTGGGCCAGAACAATTTACGCCCGTGGCTCAACTCCGGTGAGCAGCAGCTGGGGCGCGCCGGCGACGACAATTTTGGCACCGTGGCGCCCGGCAATGTGGAAGGCTCCAATGTGGACCTCTCCACTGAGTTCACCCAGTTGATTTTGGCGCGGCGCGGCTTCCAGGCCAACAGCCGCGTAGTTACCACCTCGGACGAGATGATCCAAGAACTGTTGAACATGAAGCGCTAATCCCGCGCAACCGGTCCCGTTCAGAAAAGCAAAAACCTCCCGTAAGCGGGAGGTTTTTGCTTTTTGTTGCATGCGGGGCCTATTTGGCGAGGTCCCTCTCCATCAGCCAGCCGGTTGCTGGCGGTTCACCCGCTTGAACTTTGTACCACCACATTTCGCCGGTGCACGCCCGCTCTTCGCCGTCCGGCGCCTTGAAGCGCAACATGCGATCCAAAACAACAGTCTCATCGCTGCGCCCGGCCACACCCACCACTATGCCCTCTTGCACCATGCAGACTGAGTACATGATAATGCTGGGGGACTCATCATGGGGTTGTACACGAATGCGGGCACCTTTGTTGAACTTCGGAATGGGATCTTTCTTCGCCGCGCCAGAGCAGCCCGCCAGCAGCACCAATGCCAAACACAGCCTAAAACTTTGAATTATAAATTTTTGGGGCACACTGTCCTCCGGCGCTAATCCGCACCCGGCCGGGTTTGCTTCCGGCACCGTTGCATTTGCAACTGGCTGCGCAGAATTATAGCGATGTTGGCACTGCGCCGCAAGCGGCGCACGCGGTGGCTAACTGCCGTCTGTTTTGGCAGCCGGCTGCACCAGAAACTTTAGCGAGCGGGCAACTGCGGCGCGCTCGGCGGCCGGAATGCTGGCCGCAGTGTTCTCATTGCGCACCCGCTGGCAAAGTTCATCGCGCAGAATGGTCACAGTGCGCGGCGCCACCACACCCAGTTTTACCCGGTCGCCATCGATGGCCAGAATTCGCACGGTAATTTCGCCGCCGATGTTCAGGCCCTCGTCTACCCGCCGCGTGAGTACCAGCATACTGGCTACGCGCCCAACGGATAATGCGCAGTGTATTCAGACTGGATGACCTGGCGCCCGATGCCGCGCTGCAGGTTTATCACCAGCGGGCCCAGCAGGTTGAGGGTGGCGCTGGTTGATGGTTCAGCAGTGCTGCCGAGGCTGCTGGCAGGCGTAATGATGGCCAGCACCAGCAGGTCGCCAAACTCCGGGTAGCCCAACTGCGCCTCATCTTCCGCCGTCAGCTCGAGGCAGAAGTCCGGCTTGAAGACTGTGGGGTCTGCGCCAATGAAGCCAATGCTGGGGTCATCCTGGCAGTTGATCAAGTACAGCGGGGAAAGTTCAGCGTCGGTTACAACGTCAAAGTGCTCCCAGTCTGCGCAGCCCACTAGGCCGCCGCTGAAGTGCACCGCAATTGCGGTAGCGCCCTCTACGCCGTTTAGCGGCGCAATCCCCGCAGCTGTTGGTTGCATATTAGCGCAGGTAGTCGAAGAGTGTGTTGCGGTTGAGCGCACCCGCCGTGGCGAGCGCTGCCTGATACACGGTCTCTTCTTCCTTCAAAGCCAGCACGGCCTGCGCCATAGGCCGGTCTTCGGCGGTCTGCAGCGTGTTGCTCAATCCGATCTGAACCTTCTCCAGCCGGTCCTGGGTTGCTGTCAGGCGCTGCAAGCGGCCGCCGACGTCGCCAATCACGCGCACGGTGGCGTCCAAATCTCCCTGCAGTTCGCCAATCTGAAAATTCACGTCTGGCGCACCACCCTTGCGCAGCGCGTCACGCAAATTCACAAGCGTGGACAGCATGCGCGCCGGTGCAATCTTCAAGTCTGGCAGCTCCTGGCTTAGCAGCACATTCATCGAAATCGTCTGGCCGCGCTCAATCTCCACCTTTCGCAATCCAGCGTCCCCGTTGTATTTTGCGGAGCCAATCGCCTTTTGAACTTCCACGGCGGTGTAAGCCTGCGTGGTGGTCTTAAAACCGCTAAACACATACTGCTCGCGATGCGTGGAATTGAGCACGTTGACTGCTTCTTGCACCAGGTTGTCCACCTGCTTGGCGTACGTTTCGCGCTCAGTGGCACCAAACGTGTCCGAGGCAGACCGCACAACAAGCGCCAACCCACTTTGAATTATGGTCGCAAGCCCGTCCATCGCCGAGGCTGACGCGGACAAAAATTCGCGCGCGGTGGATATATTGTTCAGGTAGGTTTGGTTGGATTGAATGGCGCCGCGCAAAGTTAGCGCATCGCCCATGGCCACAAAATTGTCCGACGGCATGTGCAGCTTCTTGCCGTCGCCGGCTTCCACCTGCAAGCGCGCAAGCTTTTTGCCATGTGCTTGCAGGTTGGCAAGTACATCCGCATACATCATCTGGTTGGTAACGCGCATGGTTGTTATCTGCCCTTAGCCGCGGGCGTTAGCGGCCTACCATGCCCAGGCGCAGCACCACTTCTTCGGCCATCTGGTCAAAGTTGGTTAGCACGCGCGCCGCTGCCTGATAAGCACGCTGCGAGCGCATCACCCGCGCAGCTTCTTCATCCAACGACACCCCCGTCACTGAATCTTTTTGGGTTGTAAGCTGTTCAACAATCATGGAATGGCTGTCCAGTTCCCGTTGTGCGCGCACCGCATCTGCGCCCAGCGCGGCCACAGCATCCGCCCAAGACTCCTGAATGGTGCGCGTGGCTCCAAGCGCTTCGGTGCCGGCGGGCACGCGCGTACCTTCCGCATCCATCATCAGCCGGCTTTCCAACTGGGAGATCTTCAGCGCGAGGCTGCCATCGCCCGGCGAAGCTGTGGCAGCTGCTGCCGCCACTCCGCCCACATTCGCCTCCAGCAGCGGGTTCACCGCCAGCTGNGCAGCGCCGTTGCCCACAAAAAATTCCTGGCCGGTGGTGTTGGCCGGCGGCAAACCAAAGCCGGTCTTGTGCACGGCGTTGACTTCNCTGCGCAGCGTNTTGCTGAGGCGCTCCAGCGCATTTATGCGCGCCACAACNTCTTTGTCACGGCCCACCAGCAGGCCGCCTATCGTACCCATCTTTACCTCAGCTGCCTGCCCGTCTTCCCATTGCAGCTGGCGCAGATGGCCACTTACGGTGCCAGCGGGCGCAGGCGCTGCCGGTATGGGTGCTGCACCGCCCGCTGCGGGTGGAACTGCCGGCGGCGCAGGCGCGGCCGTCACCGGCGGGTTCACGGCCTGCAGCAACTGCGCCCGGTCGCGTGCCACCAGCACATGCCGCCCGATCGATACAACTGCACTACCGTCGTTCTGTATATAGGAAGTGGAGCCGGTCAGCTCCGATAGCTGGCTGCGCAGCCGGTCACGCTCATCCAGCAGGTCATTGGGCTGGTTGTCCGCTTTGAACGCAACCACAATGCGCTCGTTGAGTTTTGAAAGGCGCCCTGCGGCCTGGTTCACTTCTTCCACCAGCCGGCCGAGGCGCGCATCCTGGTAGCGTTGGAAGTTTACAAGCCCATCGGCGCGCTCATTGATGGATTGCGAGAGGCGCACGCCGGCATCGCGCACAGCGCGGCGCACCGCCGGGTCGGCGGAATCAGTGGAGAGCTGCTGCCAGCTGCTCCAGAACTCGCTTAAGCGGTCCGCAATGCCGGAGCCGTCTTTTTCCGGCAGCATCGCTTCCACATGGCGCAGCACATCGGCGCGCTCCTGCCACTGCTTCTCCACCGATAGCTCCGTGCGCAGGCGGTCATCGTAGAAGTCATAGGCCATGCGGCGCGTAAGCTCCACCTGCGCGCCCTGCCCCATCTGCATTGCGCCACCGGATCCGCGGTCAAATGCCACCGGAGAGAGCGGACTGCGCGTGCCCAGCACTGCTTCCTGGCGCGTATAGCCCGGCGTGTTGGCATTGGCCACGTTGTGGTCAGCCACCAGCTGCGCCTGCTGCTGTGCGCGCAGCGCGGTTAGCGCGGTTTGAATTCCACCAAAGATCAGGTTCGCCATTTTTTATTCAGTTTGAGCGCCACCCCCGCGGGGCGGCAATCCGCAGCGGTGTTTAGCCGCTGAGGTCCACCAAGTGAGCGCTCTGCGAGGCCAGCGCAGGGGGCAAGCCGG
>JGI25928J51866_1000090_pt1 | contig 18527 bp, 14 predicted proteins | sample LauGreFBDMM110DN_2_FD_51866 | JGI IMG/M metagenome (IMG submission 51866)
AGGTTTTTCTGTGATCGTTTCAGCACGGGCATTAATCATTTTTCCCGCCATGCTTTTATCTTTTGCCCAGGCAGGAATCAACCCCCAGGAAAGGTAGGANGGGCTTAAATTTCCNCTAGGTTCNCCCTTGATAAACAGGCACGATTGGCTGGGCGCAAGGTTGTAGCGGGCTGNAAAAACCGGGAATATGCTTATTCCAAAGAACAATTCCAGCACTGTTTTATCAGCATATAATGCGAATCTGCCACACATCCTATACTCCGGGTGCAAATCACCCCTTTTCAATTGTTATAATTCTTTCATATTAATCTATGCAGGTAACTGTTTGATTGGAAATACCTGCCAATTAAAATTATTTAGATAAAGGGTGAAGCAATGACCGAGTCCACAAAGAAAATGGAATTCAAAACAGAATTAAAACAACTCCTTTACTTGATCACGCACTCTCTTTACTCGAACAAAGAAATTTTCCTTCGAGAGTTGATTAGTAATGCAGGCGATGCCATCAATAAGATGCGGTTTGATTCTCTAGATCAGCAAGATGATCTTGAGGGAAATAAAGATTGGAAGATAAAAATCATCATCAATAAAGAATTGGGGACACTTACGCTTTCAGATAATGGTATTGGGATGTCGCGGGAAGCAGTGATCGAAAATTTGGGAACAATAGCCCGCTCAGGCACCAAAAACTTCCTTGAACGAATCAAAGGTCAGGAAGGTAAAACCAAGCCTGAACTGATCGGTCAGTTTGGTGTTGGGTTTTATTCTGCTTTCATGGTTGCAGATAAAGTTGAAGTTTTGTCTCGCATGGCAGGGAAAGCTGAAGATGGTATATGCTGGATTTCGGATGGGCAGGGTGAATTCACGATTGAATCAAAGGCGAAAGCAGACCGGGGAACAGAGGTAATTCTTTATTTAAAAGAAGGGGAAAAAGATTTTCTCGAGAGCTTTAAAATCCGCTCCATCATTAGGAAGTTTTCTGACTTTATCGAGCATCCTATTGTTCTTGAAGTCGTGGGCGAAACAAAAGATCCTGAAGAAAAAGACGAAGTACTCAACTCTCAAAAAGCATTATGGTTAAGAAGTAAGTCGGAAGTCACCCAAGAAGAATATGACACTTTTTACAAGCAAATCAGCAATGATTTTCAGGAACCAGCGAAAGTAATTCATTACACTGCAGAAGGTATGAACGAATTTCGGGTACTGTTATTCATTCCGCCAAGCCTGCCGATGGAGTTTCAGTTTGGAGATGTTAAAATTGGCCCCCGGTTGTATGTGCAACGCGTTTTGATCATGGATAATTGCGAGCAACTTTTGCCCTCGTATTTAAGNTTTGTCAANGGTGTGGTGGATTGTGCAGATCTGCCTTTGAATATATCGCGNGAAATATTGCAGCAAAATCCAGTTTTNGAAAGAATCCGCAAGGATGTGGTGGGAAGCATTCTAAAAGCTTTGAAAGACATGAAGAAATCAGAGCCAGAGAAATACCTGAAGTTCTTTGCAGAGATGGGTTCGATATTAAAAGAAGGGTTGCGCGTAGATTTCGAAAATCGCGAAAAAGTTGCAGACCTCTTACTTTTTAANTCCTGTAAAACAAGCGCAGATAAAACTATCACCTTGGAAGAGTATGTTTCNGCAATGCCAGAAGGGCAGACGGAAATCTACTATCTTGCAGGCGAAANTCGNGCCCANGTNGANTTCTCNCCNNTGCTCGAATCNTATAAATCCAAGCAGCANGATGTCNTNTTGCTNTTNGATCCCATCGATGAGTTNTCTCTNCCTTANTTGCAAGATTACAANGGNAAAAAACTGAANGGGATCGATCGGATTGATAGCACCAAATCAGATTCCGATGCAGAAATACTGGAGGCGACCAAAAGCCGTTATGCGGGGTTTGTTGAACACTTAAAGGCCAAGCTGGGTGTGGTTTCAGATGTTAAATTAACTTCGAGGTTGAAAGAGAGCCCTGTGGTATTGGTTTCAGAGTCGGGTGGTTTTTCTGCAAGTCAGGAAAGATTTCTAAGGAAGATTGGTAAGGCGCAGGAAGGAATGGAGTCGAAAAGGGTTCTAGAAATTAATCCGGAACATTCCTTGGTGATAAAGCTTCGTGATTTGCATGAAGAAAAAGCTGATTCTCCCAAGTTGCAGGAAGGTATTGAAACCCTTTACGACCTTGCATTGCTTGCAGAAGGCTCGAAAGTGCAAGACCTCGGAAGCTTCATGAAAAGGGTTCAGGATGCAGTGCTTAAAGGTTTGTAATGGGCCTTCTGGTTCCATCAAATTGCTTTTTCAGTAAAATTACATTGGTTATGATCGTTGCCTAAAAGCAATTACTTCCAGGGCCTTTAATTGTCATGAAGACTAATCCCACCCGGGTTTTTTTGATGCGCCATGCTGAAACCAGTGTCCCTGGCGTTTTTCATGGCGCAGAATCCGATATTGGGCTTAGCCTTCGGGGTATTGAACAAGCCAAAGCTGCTGCTCGTTTTTTTCAAAACCTCAAACCAACCAAGCTGATTTCTTCAGGGATGGTTAGAGCGCTAACCACCGCATCCGAAATCGCTTCCACCTGTAATCTTGAAATCGAAGTCTTTACGAATTTGCATGAAAGAAAAGTAGGCACACTTTCGGGTACGGTAAATAATTTGCCTGATGGCCCTTGGAGGCAGACTTTATCCCGCTGGCTGAATGGCGAAACATCGTTTGCTCCCGAGGGCGCTGAATCCTTGGATCAAATGCTTGCTAGGATTCTTCCTGTTTGGAACGAAATTACGAGTAAATATGAGGGCGAAACGGTCGTGATAGTCGCTCATGGTGCAGTGCTTAAAGTGCTTTTATTAACCATTTTGCAGGAGTGGTGTATCGCTGATTGGGATAAATTTGGTGTAATTCCTAATGTAGGAATCACGGAATTGGTATTTAATCAACATTGGGAATCCAAACGGTTGAATGAAATTCCCCAGGGTGCTCCAGAACCTGCTGGATTTGTTCTGAACGGTTAATCCGACTTTGCAAGGATGGCTCGAAGTTTATCCCTAGGAAAGGGCGCTTGTGCAATTTAGACTTTCAATTCTGATGTTTTTGCAGTTTGCTTTGCCAGGTGCCATGTTGCCTCTCTATAGCATGCGCCTAAAAGAATTAGGTTTTACTCCCATGGAGTTGGCAATATGCTGTGCGACGCATGGAGTAGGGGCATTGCTAGCACCTTTGGGCGCACAACTTGCAGACCGATACTTTGCAGCAGAGAAATGCGTTGCTGTATTTAGCCTGTTAAGCAGTTTATTTTTGATTGGTTTGGCCTATGCTGAAAGCTTGTATCTGGTTTGTATACTGACGCTGTTTTTCTGGTTGCTTGCAGTTCCTATGATGGTGCTTTGCAGTACGATTTGTTTTATACATTTGAAAGATCCTGAAAGAGAGTTTGGAATTGTTCGCTTATCGGGCACTATAGGCTGGATGTTGCCTGGTTGGATTTTATTAGCACTCATCAGCATCTTTCCCAACAATAATTTGGAGGGGCAGGCGAGTGAGCAATTTATTATTGGAAGTATTTTTGGCTTTATCGTGGCTGTTTATGCATTGACTTTGCCTACAACGCCTCCAAGCCCTAGTAAGGTTGATAAATTTGCTCCACTGGGTGCCTTAAAGTTGCTCCGAGGATGGCCCTTTGCAACATATTGCCTTTGTACTCTTGGTGTTTGTATCACCATGCCCTTTACGACCCAAGCCACCCCGTTGCTTTTGGAATATTTGGGGATCGTTCAACCTTGGCTTAGCCCGACACTCACCATATCGCAGTTTTCAGAAGTGTTGTCCCTTTTTCTACTGCCCATGTTTTTGCTTAGATTTGGGTTAAGAGGCAGCATGATATTTGGTCTAATCTGCTGGACTATAGCGCTTTACATTCTTTCGATAGGGGAACCCGTGGCTTTGGTTGTGCCCTCACTTGCGTTGAATGGATTGAGTGTTACCTGTTTTCTGGTGACCGGTCAGGTTTATGTGAATATGCAGGCGAAGGGCGATCTTAAAGCTAGTGCTCAATCGCTTCTTACTTTCGTTCAAGGGATAGGCTTGGTTTTAGGCCATATCATGGTTGGTTTGTTGCGTTCGAGCAGTCAGAATGCCTCGAACATGCGCGAAGAATTAGTTCTGGCATTTCAAGTAGCAGCAGTGATTAACGGATTGCTTTGTTTGATCTTTTATTGTTGTTTTAGGCCGGTGTTTGGCAAGAAGTCTATGGTCGAAGTTAAATAAAAAAGGGAGGGCATTCGAGCCCTCCCTTTAAGGTTAAGATAGGAAGTCTTAAGCCAGCAATTCTTTGATTGGGTTTGCACCCTTTTCAACAATGCGGATAGGTCTTCCAATTGGTGTTTGAACTTGCTTCGTGTAATCGATTCCAAGAACACTACAAGCGGTGGACATAAAATCAATCGTGTTGATGGGGCGTTCTTCGACAGTTGCGCCTTGTTTGTCGGTCTTGCCAATGACTTGGCCACCCTTAATACCACCACCAACCATGACGCTAGTCCAAGCTTTTGGATAATGATCACGGCCTGGTTTTGGCCCGCGTTGGTTGATTTTAGGTGTTCTACCGAAATCACCCATCCATACGATAAGGGTGCTATCAAGCAAACCGCGCTGGTTAAGATCGCTAATCAAGGTAGACATGCCCGCATCGACTTGCGCAGAAAGGCTTTTAACCCGATCGAAATTATCTTGGTGGGTATCCCAACCGCCAAGGTTGACTTCAACGAAACGAACACCGGTTTCAACAAGTCTGCGAGCAAGAAGGCAACCTTCGCCAAACTTGCCTGAACCGTATTCGGAACGAAGGTTAGCGGGTTCGCCACTGATGTCGAAAGCCTTAGCTTGGGCAGACTTCATCATGGTTACAGCGCGTTGGTAGGTAGTCTGATGAGCGACCCCTGCTTCGGATGAATAATCTTTAAGGAAGGCTTTTTCCATTTCATTCAAGAGTGATACTCTGGAATTAAACTGGTTATCACCAACTAGAGCACCAAGATTAGCAACCCCTTTGCTAGCATCTGCGATGTTGAGTGGTTGGTGTTTGGAACCAAGGTAACCGGAGCCGTAAGATCTGCCACCGTTGATGGTGACAAAGTTAGGGATAGGTAAAAGTGGGTTGCCTGTTTCCATGGAAGCAATTGCACCAAGGCTAGGGTAGGTCAAGCCGCCTTGGCCTTCTTTGTAGCCAGTATGAAGGAAATAGGCAGCTCTGGCATGAGCGCCTTCGCCTGTGCTCATCCCGCGAAGAAGTGCGGATTTGTGCATCCATTTGGAAAATTTGGGGAAGTGCTCGCTGATTTGAATACCACTAACATTGGTTGCAATGGGTTTGAATTCGCCAGCACCATCTGAATCGGGCTTTAGATCGAAGGTATCTTTATGGCTTGGGCCACCGCTCATATACAAGAGAATGCAAGACTTGTGCTTTGCTTGAGTTTCAGCAGCGTGGCCTGCAAGAACATTCATCCAACCAGAAGCAGAGACGCCACCAACGCCCATGGCGCCAAGTTTCATAAAGTCTCTGCGGTGTAATCCGCCAATCAGTTCATTGTTCATATTAGCATCCTTTGAAAAAGTAACAGATTAACTATTAGTGGTTAAGAGTGAATTCACTCGTGTTTAATAAAACCCAAAGCATGTCGCTCAAACCCTTGTTTTTATCAGTAGCCTGGGAAAGGAAGTTGGTCATACGGGAGAACTCTTCATCGGTAGGTAAGCGGTTGAGAACCGAAAGGTAAACCTTTTCGATGGAAGTTTTAGTATCTGCATTTTTATCAACCAGCTTTTGAATGATGACTGCGGAATTCATTTGTGGTGAATTCATGAGGCGGAGAATCTGAGGAATACCTGTTTCGTAACTAAGGGCAGAGGTTCCTTCTTCTGGTTGAAAAAAGGTTACAAACTGCGCTCTAGCGCCCTTAGGAAGGTTCTTACCAGCTTTGACCTTATCCAGTTTTTGATCTGCCTTACCTGCTGCACCAAGTACAGTAGCTAAGCTATCGAACAATTGTTCTGGAGTCATGTTTTTGATAGGCATGCGAGCCAGCAATGCGATATCAGTTTCTTTGTTTGATGCATTGGGCTTACTGGTTCTTTGATAAGTTTCGCTATTGCAGATCGAACGGATTAAGAATTTAAGATCAAAGTTTGAGGCGGAGAACTGGGTTGCAAGAGTGTCTAGAAGTTCTGGGTGTGTTGCAGGATTTCCATCATGCATGTCATCCACGGGGTCAACTAGGCCTTTGCCGAAATACTGGGCCCATACTCGATTTACCATTGCTTTACTGAAGAATGGGTTGGTTTTAGAGGTCAACCAGTTTGCAAGTACGGGTCTGTAAGGTTCAGCGGAATTCAGGGTTGCTTCGCCAGAGGCCAGAAATTTTGCAGGAACAAACTTTGCTGCTTCGGGCAGGGTCTTTTTATTCTTGACAATGGCTTTTCCTTCAGAAACCGTTGGGGAGGAAGTATCTTTTCCACCTGGTGGCTTGGCTTGAACTTTCATGAAGAAAGCTGCCAAACCCCAATAATCGTTTTGCTTCCAATCAACGAAAGGATGGTTATGGCATTGAGCACATTGGAGTTGTACACCGAGAAATAGCTTGCTGACGGAGTCGGTTATTTTATCGACAGAAGCATTGGAGATGAAATAGGTGATAGAACCATTTTGATCTTGGGGACCAGTGGAAGTTAACAACTCCTTAGTTATTTGATCCCACCCAGTGTTCACATTAAAATGTTTTTCAAGCCAAAGGGCCATGGGTTCAGTTTGAACCCTGCGGTTATCAGAAAGCCTGGGTAAAAGAAGAGCTTGCCAAATATCTGCCATGTGTTTGCCAAACTCATCATCTGCAAGCAGATCGTCAACCAATTTAACCCTTTTGCTTGGAATAGTGTTTTCAAGGAAGGCCCTAGTTTCAACCGAAGTGGGAATTCTTCCAATGATGTCCAGATAAGCACGCCTTTGAAATTCAGCATCGGTACTTTTTGCGGAAGGTGTAACCTTTTCTTCTTTGATTTTTTTGCTGATTTCAGCATCGATCATCGCAGATAAAACCTTGCTAGTAAGCAAAGGTTTGGCTGCAAGAGGATTGGCTGAGGTTTTGGCAAGCTTCCTCTCCTGTTTCTTCTCTTGTTTCTTCTCTTGGATTTTCTTTTCTTGGTTGGTTTGGGGCTTAGTATCTTTTGTTTCTGGGGTAGCTGCATCTGCAATTTCAATAATTGCAAAGCCTAAAGCAAGGGCCAACAATTTGGAGCTTATTGATTTTCGATTGAACATGGTGAATCCTATAAATACAAGGCATGATCTAAGGCAAGTTACTATATTAAACCCTATTTTTGATGTAGTGTTTCGCAAAAGTATTCGTTTTCTCAAGATATTTTCTGAAAGCCGTGGTGTTTTTGTAAGTCTATATTCAGTATCTACTTGTGTCTTTTGTTTTGGTCAGATATTTGTTTGCAGAGCGAAAAAAATTGGTTTTTTAAGGGTTCGGGTACTGCTTCAAGTGCCAAGTTGCCTTCAGGGGTCTTTAAACAGCCAAGGAGCGCTTCAAAAAACGGGATGGCAGTTGCAATCAAGTTTGCAGAATTAAAAGGGGCGGAACTAGTCGGTGTTTCTTGAGGTTGGGTCCAGATTTTTGCCTGATCCAAGAATTCTTGCCCCAAGCTTGAACTTAATTCGATTTGGTCTTCAGTTTTACCAAAGAGATTTTCGAATAATTGGTTTTTCTTTTGAAGGGATAATAGTACTTTCTCTTCGATACTTGCCTGCATGATAAATTGGAATGACTGAACAGGTTGTTTTTGCCCCATGCGGTGGATTCGAGCCATGCGTTGTTTTAACACCGCNGGGTTCCACGGGATGTCCAGATTAAAAAGGGTGTCTGCAAATTGCAGGTTTAAGCCTGTGCTACCAGCATCAGTGCTCAGNAAAATCATAGTTTCCGGGTCGTCTCTNAATTGTTTGACGATACTTGCACGGGAGGAGCNTGGCAGTTGCCCGTGNAGAAAAACATNACCNAGGGAGTTTTTCTTAAGCATTGNTTCGATAGCAACGAGAAACTCTTTTGATTCACAAAAAACGACAATTTTTTTTGTTCCAGATAGGATCAGGTCTTTAACGCGGATTATAAGTTCAGTTATTTTAGGCGAGTCTATGGGGCTCGTTTGATCATCTGCCAAGGATGCGCAGTTGCAAATCAGCCTTAATCGTGCCAGAATTTTCAATAAGCGGTTGTGGTCCACCTTCGATAGGTTTTTTCTAGAAACAAGTTTTGCTAATTGCTCCATGGTTTCTGAATGCAGTTTTTGTTGAGTTGTTGATANTTCGAGGCGGATGGGGGTATCAACTTTTTCAGGCAGATCGTGAAGTATTTTGTCACGCGATCTTCGCANTAAAATAGGCTTGAGCTTTTCACGAACTTGATCCAAATTGCGGTACCCGNTTGTTTTTCCNGCAGCATCAACAATNCGATGATCCTCAAGAAATTGAAACGCAGGGCCAAGCCTGCGNGCNTCCACAAATTCAACAATGCTGTAAAGTTCTTCAAGGCGGTTTTCGAGGGGAGTTCCCGTAAGAACAAAGGCAAATTTGCTTTTTAGCTTTTTAACTTCCCGGGTGGTTTCAGCCTCCCAGTTCTTGATTCTTTGTGCCTCATCCAAAATAACGAGGTCGGGTTCCCAAGCATTAAGCTTAAGAAGATCATTTTTTACAATGTCGTAGTTTACGATGCGGTAAAAAGTGGGCGTGCTGTATGCGTTCTCCCTTTCTTTTTCAGAACCATCAATTACCTGCACTTGCCTAGAGGTGAACTTTCTGATTTCCTCGACCCATTGAAATTTAAGTGAGGCGGGGGTCACGACCAAAACGCGTTCCAAATTGCGTTCCCGTGCCATTAATTCAACTGCTGCCATCGCTTGAATCGTTTTTCCCAACCCCATGTCGTCTGCGAGAATACATCTGGATCGATGAGCCAGAAATAATGCACCTTCAACTTGATATGGAAGAAGTTCGGTTTGCAGAAGTTTTGGATGCCATTGGTCGTTGGCGTAAAGAGTGCGCAACTCATTTTCCCTGATTGCCATTTTTTGTGATTCAAGGTCATTGTTGATGAAGTCTAACGCATCCGAATAAACGGTGATTTCCTCAGGGTTTTTTTCAACCTGCCTCATTAGTTCTTCAAGATTTGCATTTGGTTTAATATCGCCAATGGAATCAAAATAAGTCTGCCCAAGGGCAAGCAATGCAGGGGAAGGGCGGTGGGGAAGGAGAATTGCTAGGCGTAGTTTTGTATCGTACCGGACGATGATTTCAGGCCGGGTGACTTGGGCATGTTTTCGCTTGGGTAAGCCTTGTGCATTTTTTTGCAGTACATCAAGAACTGCTATAATGTGCTTGCAGGATCCAAGAGTATTGATTTTAAAGTCTGGGCATTCGCAGAAGTTCTCTCCGGTGTTAAACCCTCGGATGCTTACTTTATATGCTGTATTTCTAGTATTGTTGATGTTGATTACACGGTAATCACTGAAAACCTTGTTTCTACCAAGGTTTTCAATGCGAAAAAGCGACTGTGCAGCCCGTTGCCGCCTTAAATCAAGCTGTTCTTCTCGTAACATGAGTGGGCACCTGAGTAATTAGAATCAGAACTTATTCTAGCTTGAAATCGGGTTCGCGGGTGTAAATAAGTTGCTGTACCCTTCAAGCTTTGTAAATTAGAAGCATGGAATGCTATCCCCTAGGTGAGAAGAACATTGACACAAAATCCAATTCAAACAATTGACAAAGTTCGGGTTAACCTCGGAGTCAGAAGTTATGACATTTTTATAGGGCAGGGCTTGCTTGCAAACATCCCTTCTCTATTCGCTAATGTTGCGCAGTCAACTTCCTTTTTTGTTGTATGCGATGAACATGTGCAAGAGGATGCTGCCCTTGTTGCGAAGGGTTTTAAAAATCAAAATATTAATGCGACTATTGCAGTTCTTCCTTCAGGAGAAAATCAGAAGTGTCTTGATAGTGCTTCCAAACTTTTTGATCAACTTGTGAATACCCATGCAGACCGCAAAACGATGGTGCTTGCAATGGGCGGCGGAGTGGTAGGGGATTTAGCAGGTTTTGTGGCTGCTACTTTCAACCGTGGCCTTAATCTTTTCATGGTGCCCACAACCTTGCTTTCGATGGTGGATAGTTCCGTAGGCGGGAAGGTTGGGATTAACCATCCCAAGGGGAAAAATCTGATCGGGGCATTTCATCAACCGGTTGGTGTAGCAATCGACATAGATGTTTTGAAATCACTACCCGATCGTGAGTATCGTAGCGGGCTTGCAGAAATTGTGAAGTATGGAATGATCATGGATGCGGATTTTTTCGCATTTCTTGAAGCGAACGCGGAAGGCATTCTTGAGCGCAAACCCGAGTTGCTGATAAAAATCATCAAGCGATCGTGCGAGTGTAAGGCGCAAGTTGTTTCGCAGGATGAAAGGGAAGAAACGGGCCTAAGGGCGAGCCTTAACTTCGGCCATACCTTTGCCCATGCCTTCGAAACCATCGGCGGTTATGGGTCATGGTTGCATGGTGAAGCGGTTGCTGCTGGGATGGTGTGTGCTAATAAAGTTTCGTTAAAACGTGGGTTGATTGATGCAGATACAGCAAACAGGATGGTGGCTTTGCTGAAAGCGTTTAGACTGCCCACCGAACCCCCAGAGTTATCATCTGCTGCGCTTTTAGAAGTGATGAGGAACGATAAAAAATCGGTCCGAGGAAGTTTGCGATTCATTCTCGCAACCAAGCTTGGTGCGGTGTCTTTGTTTGATGATGTTACTGAAGAAAATGTAAAAGGAGTTTTGTCACCACTAATTTGAAAGGTTCGCAACGCCCATGTATGAACCCTCTGATGAAGAATTAAAACCCTGGCTATTGTTAAACTTGGTGCCCGGCCTCGGGCCCAGACTTACTAAAGCCTTAATAGAAAAGTTTATTACGCCCGAAGCAGTTATTTGTGCAAGTGTGCAAGCACTATCAGCGATTCCTCATCTTGGTTTTACTACAGCAACCAAGCTTCACGATTCATTCAAAAAGTACAATCCCGATCAAGAACTTGCCTCGATGCGACTTCATGGGGTCAAGGCGCTGTTGCTGAATAAGCCTGATTATCCAGAGTCTCTGAAAACCATATGGGATCCTCCCTCGGTCCTTTATTTGAAAGGAGAGATCTTGCCCGGGGATGGAAAAGCCGTTGCTATTGTAGGTTCAAGATCGTGTACCGAGTATGGAAAAAAGATGGCAAAGAGATTGGCNAAAGGGTTGGCAATGGCGGGGTATACGATCGTGAGTGGGTTGGCGCGGGGCATTGATGGTGAAGCGCACCGCGGGGCTTTGGAAGCAGGGGGTAGAACCATAGCAGTGCTGGCAGGTGGGTTGTCGAAGATTTACCCACCGGAGCACGCTGGGCTTGCATTGGAAATCATTAAAACGGGCGCAATTGTTTCCGAAGCTGCGGTTTTGCAAGCGCCACTTCCCGGAATGTTTCCTGCACGCAATCGGATAATCAGTGGGATGAGCAAGGCTATTATCTTGGTCGAGGCTGCAGAAAAAAGTGGCGCCTTGGTCACTGCGGTTCATGCTTCCGAACAAGGCAGGCCTGTGCTTGCTGTGCCAGGAAGTGTTGAGTCATCTGCTAGCGGTGGTACAAATTCTTTAATAAGAAAAGGTGCTATTTTAATTCGGGATGTAGATGATGTTTTGCAAGAATTAAAAGATTGGGCTCCATCATTTACCCAGAAGTTATTGCCCGGTATTTCTGCAGAGGTAACTCCCCCATCTGTACCTGAGAACCTTGATGAAGCAGAAACGAAGATTTGGCAGGCTTTGGCAAATAGTGAATGTAATATGGATGAACTCATTCGCACAAGCGGGCAAAATGCAGGGGTTGTTGCAGGGAAGTTGTTGGGAATGGAAATGAAACGCATCATTAAAAGGCTGCCCGGAAGTAGATTCACCATTTGCTAGAAAACTTTTGTATCTTTTACGCTATCCCCTTAGAATCACTTTTCTGGTTGTGATTACTTTCTCTTTTATTTGAGGATCAAGCATGAGATTTTTATCCCGTTTNGTCATCAAGCCAATAGCGGCTTCGTTGATGGTCACCTTGCTTTCGAGTTCGGTGGCTTTGGCCCAAAAAGAATTTAAAAGCGGCATTGAATGGCCCGAACCCAAGGTTGTAACTCCTGGAAGTGCCACCGTTGCACCTTCTGATGCCATTGTTCTTTTCGATGGCAAGGATCTTTCCCAGTGGAAGAACGGAGAAAATTGGATTATCAAGGATGGCACTGCAACTGCAAATAAATCAGGGATTTCGACCAAGCAAGCCTTTGGTGATGCACAAGTTCATATCGAGTGGGCTTCACCTGAAAAAGTTGAAGGCACCGGCCAAGGCAGAGGTAACAGCGGTATTTATCTGATGGGTAAATACGAAGTTCAAATTCTTGATTCGTTCGTTAATAAGACTTATTTCGATGGCCAAGCTGGTTCCATNTACAAACAATANCCACCTTTGGTGAACGCNTGCAGGAAGCCTGGCGAATGGCAGACCTACGATATTATTTTTAATGCTCCCCGATTTGACAAAGAGGGCAAGGTTTCAAAGCCCGGGCATATCACTGTTTTGCATAACGGTGTGCTGGTACAAAATCATTCGGAATTGCAAGGCGGAACCATGTATGATCGCCCTCCAGAATACAAGGCGCATGCTGATAAGCTGCCCTTTGAAATTCAGTTTCATGGCAACCCAGTTAAGTTTCGCAATATCTGGGTTAGGGAATTTAAGGAACTGCTGCCCCCAGAAAAGGCCAGTGTAGCTAACAAGCTTAAAGAATTGAACAAGTCGCAAGAGCCAAAGAAATAAAAGGGCTGTTAAATAAAAGAACCCCGGTGGAGATTATCCATCGGGGTTCTTTTTTTGCTATTAACTCTTACTTGATGAAGAGCATTTCGCGATAGGTTGGCAATGGCCAGTGATCATCTGCAACCATGGTTTCAAGCTTATCGGATACGATTCGAAGCTTGACGATGTTTGCAAGAACATGATCCCGCGCATGAGTTGCATGAGCAAGGTCATCGCCTTCTGGGTGATCGCCAACTGCTTTTTCCAGATGGGCAATTGCTTTTTGGAAATCGGTGATGGTGGCGGTAAAAGTTTTGAGAAACTCGAGCTGAGCACTGTTATCAACACCTGCAGCTTTGGTCGCATTTACCGAAGTTGCTACTTCGCCTTGGTAGCGAATAGCTGCTGGTAAAATCATACCCTTTGCCATCAGNAAGGCGGTTCTGCCTTCGATTTTGATGGTTTTTACATAGCTCTCGCAAAGAATGACATAGCGGCTCTGCAATTCCTTTTCAGTATAAACCTTATACTTGGTGAAAAGGTCGATGCTATCTTTACGGATGATGACGGGAAGCGCTTCGATGGTAGTACGAAGGTTTGGTAATCCCCGCTTTTCTGCTTCTTTGTGCCATTCTTCGGAATAACCATCGCCATTGAAGAGGACTTTTTTGCTTTCCTTGATGATGCCAAGAAGAACTTCCTGAATGGATTTGTGGAAATCCTTTCCAGCCTTGGCGCTCTTTTCAAGTTCGGTAGCAATAAAGTCAAGCGATTCTGCAACGATGGTGTTGAGCACGCTGTTGGGGCCAGAAACCGACTGGGAGGAACCAACTGCACGAAACTCGAACTTGTTACCGGTGAAGGCAAAAGGGCTGGTTCGATTGCGGTCGCCTGCATCGCGTGGCAGCTTTGGTAGAACGGTAACGCCGATCTCCATTTCTCCGCCCTGCTTGGTAGACTTTGCGCCACCTTTTTCTAACTGATCAATAATATCTTGAAGCTGATCGCCCAAGAAAATCGAAATGATTGCAGGAGGCGCTTCGTTCGCACCCAAACGATGATCGTTTGCAGCGCCACTCACTACGACTCTTAGCAGTTCTGGATACTTTGCAACAGCCCTGATAACCCCAGCACAGAAAACAAGGAACTGTGCGTTTTCGTGAGGAGTGTCACCAGGGTTAAGCAGGTTTTCGCCTGTATCGGTCGACATCGACCAGTTGTTATGCTTGCCCGACCCATTGATTCCCGCAAAGGGTTTTTCATGGAAAAGGCATGCCATGCCATACTTGGAGGCAGTCTTTCGCAGGATTTCCATCAGCAAGTTTTGATGATCGGTAGCTAGATTCGAATCTTCGAAAATAGGTGCGATTTCATATTGGCTGGGTGCAACTTCATTGTGCCTGGTTTTTACAGGTACGCCAAGCTTGAACAATTGTGCTTCGCAATCTGCCATGTATGCAATCACNCGNTCNGGNATGTGACCAAAGTATTGGTCTTCCATTTCCTGGCCTTTGGGGGAAGCCGCGCCAACCAAGGTTCTACCCGTGTGAAGCAAGTCAGGCCTTGCAAGGTAGAAGCTACGGTCGATAAGGAAATATTCTTGTTCAGGGCCGACAGTGGTAAATACTTTTTTCGCATCTTTGTTGCCGAAGAGACGAAGAATACGGAGAGCTTGATGGGAAAGAACTTCCATCGATTTAAGCAAAGGAGCTTTTTTGTCGAGGATGTCGCCAGTCCAACTGAGAAAAACCGTGGGGATAACGAGAGTTGCGCCGTTAGGGCTTTCCAAGATGTAAGCAGGGCTAGTTGGATCCCAACCGGTATAGCCGCGTGCTTCAAAGGTGGCACGAATACCGCCCGAGGGGAAGGAACTGGCATCGGGTTCGCCTTTGACGAGTTCTTTGCCACTGAATTCGACCATGGCTTTACCCGAGGCATCTATATTAAGAAAGCTATCGTGTTTTTCTGCGGTAAGGCCGGTCATGGGTTGAAAAATATGGGTGTAATGGGTTGCACCTTTTTCGATGGCCCAATCCTTCATTGCGCTTGCAACGCTATCTGCAATTGTTGGGTCGAGAGAGATGCCTTGTTTGATGGTTTTTTGGAGTGCTTTAAAAATAGGCTTGGGAAGGCGTTCCCGTTGAACTTCTTCATTAAATACATTGCATCCAAAAAGGTCTTTTAAGGGCGTTTCATGAAAGTCGAGCCTTTCAAGAACATGTTTGGAATTGGCAATAGCCTGAATAGCTTGTGAACGGATATTGTTTGAACTCATGATAAAAATCCTCAAATCCTGTAAAAAAACACACTCGCGGAAAGTCGCTCCAGTCATTGGTATTTTGAAGGCCGCGTTTTCCTTCCCATACCGACCGGAACTTGGAAAGGCTCCTTATAAATCGTAATATAGCGCAAACTCATAAGGATGGGGTCGCATTCTTATTGCTTCCACCTCTTGCTCGCGCTTGTATTGAATCCATGTACGGATTACATCTTCCGTAAATACATCGCCTTGTAAAAGAAATTCGTGGTCGCGCTCTAAATTATTCAAAGATTCTTCCAAAGAACTTGGCGTACCGGGAAGCTTCAACCGTTCTTCAGGCCCAAGNTCGTATATGTTTCTATCCATCGGNTCACCNGGATGAATTTTGTTTTTAATCCCATCCAGCATCGCCATCAACATTCCTGCAAANGCAAGATANGGATTGCTTGAACCATCTGGGCAGCGATATTCAATCCGCTTCGAATTTGCCTTNTGNGAATGCACCGGAATGCGAATAGCTGCAGAACGATTTCGGCTGCTGTATGCCAATCGCGTGGGGGCATCGTAACCAGGCACCAAACGCTTGTAACTGTTGGTGGTTGAATTTGTAATCGCACATAANGAAGGTGCATGCCTAAGTAATCCACCAATGGCATACATAGCGGTATCGCTTAAGCCCGCATAACCTGTGCCGCCGAANAGGTTTTTTCCACCCTTCCAAAGCGAACAATGCACATGCAATCCGCTACCATGATCTTGAAACAAAGGTTTAGGCATGAAGGTTGCAGATTTGTTGTGCTTGCGCGCNACATTTTTTACAATGTATTTGTACTTCAAAACNCTATCAGCCATNTCCACCAAGGTGGAAAAGCGAATNTCAATTTCGCCCTGGCCTGCAGTAGAGCCTTCATGATGATGGGATTCAATTTCGATGCCACAATCCAGCATGGTNAGCATCATTTCGCTGCGTAAATCATGGGAGGAATCGGAAGGCGGGCAATGCAGGTAGCCTTCCTTGTAGCGAATTTTATGACCTAAATTAGGGTCTTCTTTACGACCGGTATTCCAAGCACCTTCCGAACTTTCAATAAAGTAATATCCACTGTTTTCGTTTTGGTTGAATCGGATGTCATCGAATACAAAAAACTCAATCTTAGGGCCAAAGTAAGCAGCATCGCAAATCCCAGATGCCTTCATGTAATTGGTGGCTTTTCGTGCGACATTTCGCGGGTCGCGGGTGTAATCTTCCCGGGTCAGCGGATCCTGAATATTACATATCATCACCAGCGTCTTGTCTTTCGCAAAAGGATCAAGAAACGCAGTCTCAGGTACGGGCATCACCACCATGTCGGATTCATTAATGGTTTGCCAGCCACGCATACTTGCGCCATCGAATCCCAACCCCTCTTCAAAGGTGGATTCACGCAAAGCGGACGCTGGAATGGTGAAATGTTTCCAAAGTCCGGGAAAATCCATGAATCGTAAATCTATTGCTCGCACTTCTTTTTCACGGATGTGAGCTAAGATTTCGCGGGGAGTCACAGAGAAAAACTCCAATTAAGGATGGCTGCTGGATGCCAACCCTAGTTTGCTTCGGGAGAGAAGAGGAACCTATTGATATGTTATTAGTGATTTGCCTTAAAGGCAAACAAAACCCAATTATAATGATATTATCTGTAGTGGGGGATTTCCCCGATGGTATTAACCCTATGACTCTGTTCCTATAGGCGCCTATCAAATAACTTCTTGACACGCCCGTTTTTTACCACGATGATCCGCATGCTGATCTTCCTTTTCTGGGGTTTTTTAAACTTACGATGGCAAGAAATGTTGAAATAAAAGCTAAAATCGGCGAAATTGAAGCACTGATACCCATCATCGCTTCCCTAGCAGAAACCGGCCCCTTCAATATTTTGCAGCATGACACTTTCTTTAATTGCCCCTTGGGTAAATTAAAGCTGCGTGCCTTTTCTGCATCCTCAGGCGAATTAATCTTTTATCAACGCCCCCAACTCGATGGCCCAAAATTATCGATTTATCAAATTTCACCCACNACCGAACCCGATTCCCTGAGGGATACCCTTGCTTTGGCCTATGGAATCCTAGGCACTGTGCGAAAACAGCGCACTCTTTATCTCTTAGGGAAAACTCGAATTCATTTGGATCGCGTTGATGGCTTGGGNGATTTTCTCGAACTTGAAGTNGTTCTGGAAGACCTTCAAACCATTACTTATGGTGAAAGTATCGCTCTTGATCTAATGGCTAAGATTGGCGTTTTACCCAACCAACTCATCCCCACTTCTTATCTTGAGTTGTTGAGCAAATCGTAATACCAAATCATGCTTGCTAGGAAATAGAAATTCAATCATTACCAATGACGGCAAGAAAGTTCATGTATCTCAATGTTAGTCAGCGGATCGTGAGCTTGTATTTGAATCGAGCCAGCTTCAAGGCGTAGCCCTTTTCGAGGATTATTGGAAATTTCTCTGGTATCTACCCAGGAAACTGTTTGATAACCATTAACCCAAACAGCAATTTTTGGTCCAAGTGCAATGACGGTCATGCTAAAAGGTGTGAAATCCCTACTGATCAACCGCCTTGCCTGTACGCGATCATCAATAGCACCAGTTGCCCATTTTGTGGGTTTGGCCGGATCATTGTCATCACAGCTACTATAGATTTGAGCTTCGTATCCGTTTGTGAATTCGCCCGGGATCGAGCGGAAAAATAATCCGCCATTGGAGTGTCTTGCATTGCTTACGACTTTGATCCTGATGATCATGTCCGCAAATAACTGGTCTTCCAATTCAAGAACAGCAGGTCCACCTTTTGCAATAAGCTTTCCCTCTTGAACTTTCCAGCTTGCTGGTGATTTTCCTTTCCGGATGATTTCTTTCCAGCCTGAAAGGTCCTTCCCATTAAGTTTGGGAGTCAACTTCAAGGGAAGAATTGCAACTTCATATAAACTGCCGGACTGAATTTTTAAATTATTATTCGAATCTGAAGAATCAATTACCAGAGGAGTGTTTGGTTCAATGGTGTGGGATTTATTGCCAAGGATTATGGAAGATTTAATTTTTGATTTGAGGCGAATTTTGCAATTACTAAGAGGCAGTGAAAATGTGCCTCCCAAGAGGGAGTTATTCAAAACGGTGCTGTTTTGCCAGCCATAATCTGTTTTGAAATCAAATAGGCTCAACCATCCTGAAGTTGCTTCCTCCATGGTAAGGCCGGCCCCTGTTTCAGCAGCGCCTTCCGGAAGCTTATCCCCATTAAGGGAGTAGGCGTAGGAAAGTGATTGGATCGAAGAAAGTGTGGCTAAGTAGAATTCTCTGCGGGATAAGAGCATGCCAAGTTTCCTAATT
>JGI25928J51866_1000099_pt1 | contig 18030 bp, 20 predicted proteins | sample LauGreFBDMM110DN_2_FD_51866 | JGI IMG/M metagenome (IMG submission 51866)
ATTTGTTCTAATTCAAGGGGAGGTAGTTCAGATAATTCTTTGGCGCTGGCTATGATGTTTACTGGATTGCCGGTTGCTATATTTGGGATTAAAAGTCCTGCTAGGTTTTTAATGGGTGCAAAATCCAATAGGTGGATACTTGAGGAATGCAATACTTCTCTGCCACTTTGTATAAGTGCGCAGGCGTTTCGTAGATTTTCTTCCCTGCCAGGTTTTTAATGGGTGCAAAATCCAATAGGTGGATACTTGAGGAATGCAATACTTCTCTGCCACTTTGTATAAGTGCGCAGGCGTTTCGTAGATTTTCTTTTGCACCTTCCCAGTCGTTTTGAAGATACTTGTTGGAAGCTTGTACACATTCTTCCCAGATTGATTCGTGTGAAAGAAGATTCTCGTGCTGCATTGCTTCGAAAAGGCTATTTACCATCAAGTATGCAAAGCCCACCGCAAAAAAGGTATCTATCTCAGGTGATTGAGTTGCTATTGTTTCATTATGAATGGTTTTTAACAACTCGCCAAGTTTTTGAATTGTTTCTGCTTTTTCTGAACAAGCTGTAAAAGTATTCTTGTTTGTTATCCCATGCGATTCATTGTTTGATAAATCTACCAGGCATACGAGTGATTGGTCATCGATTTCGTGGGTATCTTGGTAGCTGATAACTTTGGGTGGCTTGATTGATTTTGTAATGGCATTGGGGTGCCAAAGAGATAGATAGCCATTTAGAATTTGCGCCACCAATTCTTCATCAAGATAAAGGTTGTTGGTGGTTGGAATTGCATGTTGTGAAACAAGGTAGCATGAACTCATAGAATCAGTATCCCAAAAAACAAATACCCGGGGCGAAAGATTCGCTCCAGGTTAAAGAGAATGTTCTATTAAGATTTTAAAAGGAAAAGGGCGTAATTTGTAATAAATAGTTTCAATAAACTGAAATATTGTGAATTAATTACTGCCCGGGCCGCCTGCGCCTGCACCTTTTAAGCCCGTTTTGTTTACATCCTTGTTCATTGCTTTTTTGATCGGCTCATTATTCAAAGTTCCTTTCGGATACTGAATAGGCTGGCTAAATCTTTTGTCTTCTACAGGCGGAACCTTAAACTCCTCAGGCTTTTTGGGTGGCTTGAGATTATCTGTGGTTGTGCACCCCAGAAAAAGGTATACCAGTAAGGGAGCAGCACGCATTCCCGTGCCTATTATTTCCCTCATGAATTCAGGCTCCTAATTTGAAATATCCATTCAACTCTGGAAGCCATTTACCTTCAACTTGCAAACCTTGCAATAGCAAAAGAGCCATTTCGGATAATTGTCCGAAATGGCTCTTTAAGTTTCGAAATTTACTTCAACTTGCTACTTGGCTTTGTCAAAACTGGCGCCTATTTCTTTCCAGTTCGCTACATTCCACCAAGCTTCAACATAATCTGCCCGCTTATTTTGGTAACGCAGGTAGTATGCGTGCTCCCAAACATCGACGCCAAACAATGGGGCTTTACCTTGCATNATTGGGCTGTCTTGATTGCCTGTATGCGTGATTTCTAGCTTGCCATTACTCATTACAAGCCATGACCATCCTGATCCAAATCTAGCAAGTGCAGCTTCTTTAATTTTGGTTTTTAAAGTTGCAAAATCACCGAAAGTGGATTTGATAGCTTCCGCTAAAGAACCCGTGGGTTCGCCTCCGCCATTGGGGCTCATGGTTGTCCAAAACAGGGTATGGTTAGCGTGACCGCCCCCATTATTGATGACTTTTTGGCGTATTGCTTCAGGGATGGTTTGGATTTCCCTTAGAAGTTGTTCGATTGTTTTGGCTTGCAAAGCAGGTTGATCCGCCAAAGCTGCATTTAAGTTATCAACATAAGCTTTATGATGCCTGCCATGGTGAATTTCCATGGTCAGTTTATCGATTGCTTTTTCAAGAGAATCAGCGGGATATGGAAGGCTGGGTAGTTCAAACGCCATTTTTAAATGCTCCTGTACTTAAGTTCACTCTTCTAATAATAAGCATACGGAAAAAATCGTAACACAGACGATTCTTTACTCTTAGCTAAAGTACCATTTTCTAACCTTGCAGCAAAAAGAAAAGAACTCTTTATTTAATTCTCTCTGAGCGACCTGAATGTATCTTCTCATTTTATTACGGTACTACAAAGGTTTATCACTACGGCAAAACAGGGTGATTTTCATGCCAATTCATACCCTGCCAACTGGCATTTAAATAATTAAAAAGAGAGGGTTCAAAAGGCAAAATAAAGTTCAGATTTGTAGAAAAGGCGCTAGACAAACTTCATCTTCTTGCTATTGATACGCTTGATAACAGCTTAAATTGAAGGCAGGGTGATTGTGGACAGTTCCTGGAAAAGCGTCGTTGAGAACATTGAAAATACTTTGAATGATTGCCTATTGAAAATTGGTGACACCGGAGGTGAATTGGAAGGCTTTGCTAGACAAGAAGTTGGTGCATCGAAACATATCGCTTTTCAGGAAACGATCCGAAATAATCTGGGCAAAATAGAAATTACTTTGAATAAAACTTACTCACAATTTAATATCCTTTCTCTAGAGATGGAATCCGCTGCTGATGCTCTGCGTGATTGGATCGGCAAAGCTCAGCAATGCCAAGATAAAGTCAAATCCATCGAATGATTGAATAGTTTAAGACAAAAGAGGATACGATGGCCAAGTTCGCTGTTATCCTGCCTGCTGCAGGAAAATCAACTCGGTTCAGTGATAAAGAAAAAAAGCCATATGCTGCATTAGATGGTAGGCCTGTTTGGCTTAGAACCGCAGAACTCTTTGTTTCTCGAGCTGATGTCTGCCAATGCATTCTTGTGATTGATCCTTCTGATGAGGAAATGGTAAAGCGCAAATATGGTGCGAACATGGCTTTTTTGAATATCTCTTTGGTGCATGGTGGATCAGAGCGTTTTCAATCCGTTGCTAACGCTTTAAAAATGTTAAAAGATGAAATAGAGTTTGTTGCGATTCATGATTCTGTACGCCCTTGTGTAACTAGCGAAATGATTGATCGGGTATTTCAACAGGCTACCAAGTCTGGAGCGGCAATATTAGCCCTTCCCATGACCGATTCGCTGAAACGCGGGAGCATTACTGAACCCGTGATTATTGAACAATCTCTTCCCAGAGAGAGGCTATGGCTGGCGCAGACTCCTCAAGTTTTCAGCAAAGAAATTATTCTTAAGGCTTTCGAAAATGTTCCTAAAGGTGCTACCGATGATAGTCAGGTTGTCGAAGCCACAGGGGCTAAAGTTTCAATTGTTGTTGGTTCCTCGAGCAATATTAAAATCACCACAATAGATGATTTGTTTCTTGCAGACTCTATTCTTAAATCCAGGCCCAAACCCAAGGCTAATGCTTCTGTACATCCTTTTGCAGATGATATGTTCCGTTAATTGAAATGTGTGNAAACTATGCACNCNGNTCTTAAAGTTTTANATACACCAATGGTTTCGCATTGGTTGTGTAATCTTAGAAATAAAAACTCTAGCAATCTTCTTTTCAGGCATGCNGTCGAGTTACTCTCACAGGCCGTGTTCCTTGAAGCTGCATCTAATTTTGATTTGAAAAAGTCTTCTTTTGAAACGCCCGTGGGCCCGGCAAACGGATATCTTGTAAATCAAGACTTTGCAATTGTTCCGATTCTTAGAGCCGGGATTGGCATGGTTGATCCCATTTTACGATGGATGCCGGATGCTCGGGTTTATCATCTAGGTGCTTGTCGCAATCATGATACACTTCAGCCCGAATTTTATTACGATAAGCTACCTCAGGATATGTCCAAGTTTCATTGCCTGGTTCTTGACCCCATGCTTGCAACCGGGGGATCCGCTTTAGAAACCATTAGGCGACTTCGTAAAAGTGGTGTCAGGAAGATAAACTTTCTCGGCTTGATTGGTTCGGAAAATGGGGTTGCAAATCTGCATGCCGAGTTTCCTGATGTTTCTATCACTCTTGCAGCGTTGGATGAGGAATTAAATAATAGGGGCTATATCTGCCCTGGTTTGGGAGATGCGGGCGATCGGTTTTTTAACACTTAAGAGTTTGGCGCCTTTTTTTCAAAACTCGTTAGAGCATTGTCTTCCCATGAAGTTGGATCTTCTATAGGCTCGGCGTGAATTTGTACCTGACAATCTTTGATTTGCAATTTGATGGCCTGTTCGATTTTTTCCATCAGTTGATGCCCCACTTTGATGCTTACCAACCCGGGCAGTAGCAAATGGAAATCCACAAACTTTTTAGCACCCGCTTGACGCGATCTCAATGCATGAAAGGTCATCTCGGATTCAAGATTATGGGTGATTATTTCCCTTATAATTGCCAACTCTTTCTCGGGAAGTGCATGATCCATCAACCCTTTAAATGATTTCCAGATTAATTGCAGGCTTGTGGTTAGAATGATCAAGGAAACACCGATTGCCAATATGGGATCAATCCATTCCACCCCTGTAACCTTGGCCAGAAATAATCCGATTAATACTCCACAGGTCGTATAAACATCGGTCAACAGATGTTGGCCATCTGCCTCAAGAACAATGGATTGATATTTTTTTCCAACAATCAAGAGAATGACTGCAACCACTGCGTTGATGAGTGTCGCAATAAAAGAAATGATCATCCCAAATTCAAGTGTTTGAAGCGGTTGTGGGGAAATTAGGCGATGTATGCCTAGCATGCCGATGCTGAATGCTGCAAATAAAATCAGTGCCCCTTCAAACCCACTGGAGAAGTATTCGATTTTTTCGTGGCCATAGGTGTGCGTGTCATCTGCAGGTCGTTCGGAGAGTCTGACAGCGATAAACGCAATTATTGCGGCAATCAAATTGATTACAGATTCGGCTGCATCAGAAAGAAGGCTGATGGAATCGGTAATCCAGTAGGCGTATGATTTAAGTACAAGCGTGGATAAGCCAGCAAGGATTGAAAGGTAAAGAACATTTCGTGGCGTAAACAGGCTCATCAAAATATCTCGGTTGATATATATTGATAGATTATAGGCCCGCTTTAAATATTGCTAGTAGGTTTAAAGGGTTTTAGCGTTGGGATAGAAAGCTTTAGCGTTGGGCTCCAGACAAATCTGCAATTCTTTTTTGAGCTTCTGCAACGCGTTTTGGATCTAGTTCGCGGGTTGTAATTTCGCGATAGAGTTCAATTGCCTTATTGCGTTCAGTAAGATTTCTGTCGTAAATTCTTGCTGCCCGAAGTCTCGCATCAAGTTGGGTTCGGGAATTCCATTGAAAACAGCGTTCAAAATAGAGTGCAGACCTTTGGTATTGCTTGTAGGGTTTCGATTCATAAATCTCTCCCAATTGATACGCTGCATCACTTATTTTATCGCTGTTGGGATAAGTGCTTAAAATCTGTTGCAATAAGATTTCTGCTCGCTTTTGATTGTCGATATATTCTTGGCCCCAGCCTTTATCTTTGTATTGCATGGCTCTGCGGTAATATTCGTTGGCATCCGGAATATTTTCGTTTGCTTGAAGGGTGGGTGGCGGAACATCGAGTTCCAGCAAGTATGCTTGTTTTGAAATGCGGTGATAGTTTAGCAATTCTTCTTCGGCCCATTTAGCTTTCTCGATTTCACCAACATTGATGTAATGCGAACGCAGTGCTTCAAGCGTTGTTTGATATTCTTTCCTTGCATTAAGAACTTTTTCAACTAGGTCTATATCGCGGGAACCCCCAGGCGAAATTGGCCTTGTTGAAGGCGTTTTGATCGATGTTGGTGTACCAATTGGCTGTGCTCCACCGGCTGGTGTTCCGGTGGGCATTTGCGACATTGCCAACTGGGAAGTTAGTGCAGTGAAAGTAAAAACCAGCATAAAATAAATACGGCGCATGATAAAACCCTCTTTTGGACTCGAGAGGGGTTTACCCAGAAAAACACATTGTGTCTAGACGAGCATTAAGAAAAGCGGAGCAAAAGAGCCTAAATCCCCCATATTGTTTTTTGGGTTAAGTTGACTGGTTGTCTACTTTTGCAAAAATCATGCGTCCTGAAGGTGTTTGAAGAGCACTGGTTACCTGAACATTGATATCTTGCCCAATATGTTGCCTACCTTGGTCTACTACGACCATTGTGCCATCTTCTAGATAACCAATTCCTTGGCCCATTTGGTCACCTTGTTTAGCGATTTTAATAAAGAAATTTTCGCCTGGTAAAACAATTGGTTTAAGGGCATTGGATACTTCATTAAGATTAACCACTTCTACACCTTGAAGCTGGGCAATTTTGTTTAGATTGAAATCGTTAGTCACCACTTTTCCACCAATGTTTTTTGCAAGAATGACTAACTTCTCATCAACTTGGGTGATGCCTTTCATTTCGGTTGGTTCGCCTTCATGAACCTGAAGTTCAACTTTGGTATTGGTTTGCAGGCTTTTAAGAATATCTAGTCCGCGCCTGCCTCGGTTTCGCTTTAATTTATCCGCGCTATCCGATAAGGCATGCAGTTCTTTAAGAACAAACCGCGGCACGATGAGTCTGTTGTCCAGAATTCTGGTTTCGCAAAGGTCTGCTATTCTGCCATCAATAATTGCTGAGGTATCTAGAATAAATGGCTTTGATCCCTTAACTTGTTTGGAGAATTCAATGTAGGGAATGATAAATCTGAACTCGTCCTTTGTTTGCAGGAGGGTTGAAATACAGATGTAAATACAAATTGCGGTAACGAAAGCGCGAAGCAAATTGCGCTGAACGATGATTCGACTGGCAAAATCTGCGGTTTTTTGTGAACTTTTCCCATTCAAATAAGAAGGGATCCATGATGGTGGAAAAAATACTTCCAAGCAAAAGGCCCATTAATAGACCAAAGTAAACTGCGGAAATGGTTGTAATTTGTTTATTTCGTAATAGCGTGTCAAAAAGAATAACCACAATGCCAATGGAAATAATGGTTAGAAAAGCGGTATAGCCACTTTTTGTAGACCCNCCTTGATCAGCNTTGCCAAAGTGTTGGTAGGCGATCATCGCAAGGGCAATCATGCCCGCACCAAAGAACGCGCGCAATAGCCCGAGAGGTAAAAGGCCAGAATTCCAAGCTTTAACCAGCCAATTTTTGTTATTAAATGAATCCATTGCCATCTTTTGCATCCGTTCTTTTGTGTTAGCCATCAATATATATTTACATTTTAATGGAATGATCAACCTTTTAAAAGTGCTTGTAACAACAATGCTTTTATTTTCATCCCCAAATTTATTTATACATCAAAATAAGGATTGAAGATCTTCATGTATTCATCTTGTGCNAATCGATCTGTCATTCCAGCGATATAATCGCAAACAGTGCGATGTAAACCTTGGGTTTTTATCCGGGCTTTATACCTCTCGGGTAACTGCAGTGGGTTCTCAGAGAATTCGGAAAATAATCTTTTTACAAACCTGGCACCTTTATTTGCCATCCGTTGTACCCTGAAATTATTGTATATCTTCTGCTTTAACACCGAACCAAGTTCATGTTTAAGATCTTCAATTTCGGGGCTGTGGCAAACAACCGAAATCTCCATATCTCTAACTTGATCAAGGCTGATCGCTTTTGTCATAGCTATGTTTTTTCGGGTGTTTTCAACTAAATCGTAAACATGCATATCGATAAGAATCCGAATGGCACCTAATTGAGTTTGAGTTGCTGTAGCTTCTTTGGGTAAAATTTCTTGTGCTTTTGCAAATGCCTTTTTCCATATTTTTGATCCATCAAGATCGGAAAACTCAATTATTCCTAAGCTTATTGCATCATCAATATCATGTGCATTATACGCTAGGCTATCGCAAGTATCCGCCACTTGTGCTTCGAGAAAAGGTTGTTTGTATTTCAGGTATTTTTTAACTTCCGGGCAGTCGGGCACCTTGGAATGTAATGCCATCGCTTCTCGTACTTCCCATGTTAAGTTTAATCCCGGATAGCTTGCGTAGGGGTATTCCAGTTCCTCGACAATTCTAAGCGCATGGCGGTTGTGCTCGAATCCGCCATGATTAACCATGCAATCCCGCAAGGCATATTCGCCCGCATGGCCAAAAGGAGGGTGTCCAAGGTCGTGAGAGAGAGCGATTGCTTCGGTTAAATCTTCGTTTAAGAGCAATTGTCTGGCAACGGTTCTACTTATTTGTGCCACCTCAAGGGTGTGGGTTAACCGTGTTCGATGGTGATCGCTTGTATGGGTAACAAGGACTTGGGTTTTGTGTGCGAGCCGTCGAAAAGCAGTGGCATGAACAATTCGGTCCCTATCTCGCTGGTAGGAATTTCGAAAAGGATGATCTATTTCGGGGTAGTCTCTGCCTTTGCTGAGGTCGGTTTTCATGGCTAGGGGGGAGAGAGATAGCATGTGGGCTCCGATATAAAAGGGTTAAATCTAACATTCTTTGGGAAAAGGGTGTTTTTCAATACTTTGGGTGAGGATGTCGAAAAAGCTATCTAGAGATTGGACAATGACTTTAGTGGCGGTTAACACGGGCATAAAATTGGTATCGCCATTCCAGCGGGGTACGATGTGCCAGTGAAGGTGTCCTGGGACGCCTGCTCCAGCTGCGGCCCCATGATTCATTCCGATGTTAAATCCATCAGGATTGATCAATTCTTTTACTATTTTTAAAAGATGTTGGATTGTAAGAGAGTTAGATAAAAGCTGGTTTTCATCTAGTTGGCCTAGATCCCCGGTGTGATCGAGTGGGCAGATTAGGAGGTGCCCGTTGTTGTAGGGGAATTTATTCAACATGACTAGGCTGAACCTAAGTCGTTTCACAAGAAGGTTTTGCTTATCTATATGCTTGTCAAATAGGTGGTTTTTAGCAGAACAGATGAAGCAAGAATCGGTTTTTTCGGGTTTGGTGGCAGCAATATAGGCATGGCGCCAAGGGGCCCAAAGATTGTCCATAAGATTCTCCCCAAAGGAATTATTGGTGGAAGTATACAGGAAATCCATGGCATCGAATGAGTAAAATCTCGATTATTCATGGAGTTTTGATAAACTTATTTAGAAGTCTAAGCAAATGAGCACTAGACTAAATGATGGTTTATAAATACTTTAATTATGAGTAAATTTTTCGTTTAGGAAGGGATGTTTNAAACATGGCAGTACCAAAAAGAAGGACTTCGCATGCCCGCCAAGGTAAAAGGCGAAGCCATTTGGGAGTAAAACCTATGCAAATTGCATATTGTTCCAATTGTGGATTCCCGTTCAGGCCACACAGAGTTTGCTCTAATTGTGGTTTTTATCAGGGGCGTGAGTTTTTGAAAGTCGATCAGGAGAAGTAAAAAATGCGCATTGCTTTGGATGCAATGGGCGGAGATTTTGCTCCTGGACCGATCATTGCTGGGGCTTTACAGGCGGTTCAGTCTGACACCGAACTTTCCGTAGTTCTTGTGGGTGATAAAGATCAAATTGATCCTCACATTCAAGGTCATCCCAATTCTGATCGTATCAAAGTCTTTCATTGCACCCAAGCCATTGGGATGGAGGAATCTCCCGTTGATGGCTTGCGTAAAAAACCTGACAACTCCATTTCTAGATGCTGGCAGTTGCTCTGCCAAAAAGAAGTTGAAGGTATAGTTAGTGCCGGAAATACAGGCGCAATGGTTGCAGGGGGTATGTTTACCAGACGCTTCTTGAAAAATGTAAAGCGGCCTGGCATAGCTGCTGTTATGCCAACTAAAAAAGGCTTTTGTGTTTTAATTGATGTGGGTGCAAACACTGAACCCAAGGCTGAACATCTTTTTCAATATGGTGTTATGGGAAGTTTGTTTGCGCGCAGAATCCTTGGTCATGAGAACCCTAAAATAGGCCTCATGAATATTGGTTCCGAGGAGGCTAAGGGCAATAGCCTTGCTAAAGAAACTCTTGCACTTTTTAATAATAGCCCCATGCGAACTAGTTTTATAGGCAACATTGAGGGCCGTGATATTCATCAGGGCGTTGCGGAAGTTGTTGTTTGTGATGGTTTTGTTGGGAATGTCGTGCTTAAAGTCTGTGAAGGGCTTTATCAATATTTGATGGAAGTTACCACTCAGGAAGTTTTGGGTTGTTTGAAACTGGAAAAAGACTTAGCAAAAAACGCCTTGAAACAACTTGCTAGCAAATATGATTACAGCGAATTTGGTGGCGCACCTCTGCTTGGTATCGATGGTGTTTGTATTATTTGTCATGGTAGTTCCAAAGACCGGGCCATTAAAAATGCGTTGCTGTTGGCTGCCAAGTATGTAAGGCTTAAGCTCAATGATTTAATTGTTAGCGAACTTGAGAAAACCCCTTCTGTTGCGATAACTCAGTAGGATTTTGTTTGGTATTTAGTCCTTTCTAGTCCTAGAGTCTGAAGGAAGCTATTAACAAATGGGGTCAACTGCGTTTTTATTTCCTGGTCAGGGAGCCCAATACTTGGGCATGGGTGCGGCTCTTTGCGAGAAGTTCCCGCCCGCATTCAAAAGTTTCAGCAGGCTTCTCAAATTCTTGGTTATGATCTTCTTGACATATGCAAGAACGGCCCGTTGGAAAAGCTCAATTCTACTGTCATCAGTCAGCCTGCTATTTATGTTTCGAGTTTAGCGGCCTTGGATTTGTTGAATTCTGAAGCTCCAGATGCTGCCCAAAGCTGTCAAATTACTGCGGGACTTAGTTTGGGCGAATACTCTGCATTAACTTTTGCTGGGGCTATTAGCTTTGCTGATGGTGTTGCCTTGGTAAAAGAGCGAGGTGAGGCCATGCAAGCCGCCTCAGAAAAAATTCCAAGTGGCATGCTCAGTGTTATTGGCGCTGAAAAAGAGCAGATTGCAGAACTTTGTCAAGAAGTTGGGAAAATAGGCCTGATTAAAATGGCTAATTTTCTCTGCCCAGGGAATATAGTTGTTTCAGGTGATAATCAAGCATGTACGATGTTTGAAAAAATTGCATTAGAAAAAGGCATTAGGACCATAAAACTCGCCGTTGCAGGGGCTTTTCATACCGCTATTATGGAACCTGCTCTTGAAAGACTGGCCAAGATCCTAAGTAATACTAGCATAGCTTCTACTAAGGTTCCTGTGCTTGCGAATGTCGATGCTTTGGAGCACACTGACCCCGCAAGCATTAAAAATAAACTCGCTCGTCAGGTTGTAGAGCCAGTCCTTTGGGAAAATTGCATCCGGAAAATTCTGGACTCCGGGGTTGAAAAGCTTTATGAAGTAGGTCCGGGTCGTGTTCTTGCTGGTTTAGCTAAGCGAATTAACCGGAAGATAGATATTGTTAACATTCAGGCTTAATCTCCAACTTTAATGTGGACTGATTTAGCAGGAATTATAAACAAGATAGATAAGATGGCTTGCCCGAGCTTCTTGGTTGTGGTAGATAAACTTATTAAGTATTCTTATGGGCTTTATTGCCCTACGTTTTCTGGAGGTATTGTGCCGTGGCTTCTGTCGAAGAAAGAGTTATAGATATTGTTGTTGAATCCTTGGCTGTCGATAGAGGTCAAATCACTCGCACCACTTCCTTCGTTGAAGATGTGGGCGCAGATTCCCTTGATGTCGTCGAATTGGTTATGGAACTCGAGGAAGAGTTCGACATTCAAATCCCCGATGAACAAGCTGCTAAAATTCGCACCGTAGGCGAAGCAATTGAATACATCGAAAAGGAGCAAGCCAAGAAATGACACGGCGTGTTGTCATTACCGGGCTTGGTACTGTCAATTCTCTTAGTAATGATATCTCAACTTTTTGGGATTATCTTTGTGCAGGACGCAGTGGTGTAAGCCTTATAGAGCAGTTTGATACTTCAGCCTTCAAAGTCCGATTTGGAGGCGAAGTTAAGAACTTCATCCCTGAAAATCACCTTGAAGGGAAAGTTGCAAAAAGGCTTGATCGCTTCTCCCAATTTGCACTCGTTGCTGCTATCTCAGCTGTNAAAGANTCAGGNATTGATTTCTCNAANGGTGATCCCTTTCGCTATGGCGTTATNATTGGTAGCGGTATTGGTGGTCTNAATGAATTTGAAGAACAGCATACACGCCANACACAACAAGGCCCTGATCGAATCAGCCCTTTTGTTATCCCCAAAATGATTGCTAATTCCGCTGCAGGAAATGTCTCAATCCATTTTAATTTGATGGGGCATAATACTGTTATTTCAACCGCTTGTGCCTCTGCTGCGCATGCCTTGGGTGATGCTTTGCATACGATTCGTGGCGGGTTTGCAGATGCGATTGTTGCGGGTGGTTCTGAAGCTGCTATTACTCCCATGGGGCTTGGTGGTTTTATTGCTGCTAGAGCCGTCTCCCATCGCAATAACGACCCCTCTACTGCTAGTAGGCCTTTTGATAAAGACCGTGATGGGTTTGTTTTAAGTGAAGGCGCTGGTATTGTTGTCTTGGAAGAATATGAGCATGCCCGTAATCGTGGCGCCAATATTTACGCTGAGATCCTAGGTTGTGGCAACACTGCAGATGCCTATCATATCACCGCGCCTCATCCCGAGGGAGTTGGTGCTTCTAAGGCTGTTCAGTTTGCTTTAGCAGATGCCAAGCTTAACCCTGATCAAATCGATTATGTTAATGCACATGGTACTAGCACTCAACTTGGCGATGAAGCTGAAACTAGGGCCCTTAAGATTGTTTTTAAAGATCATGCTAAGAAGCTTGTGGTAAGTAGCACTAAAAGTATGATCGGGCATACTCTAGGAGCCAGTGGCGGTATTGAGCTTATTGCTTGTGCGCTTTCGATTAAACATGGAATCGTTCACCCTACTATCAATTTAAATACTCCTGATCCTAAATGCGACCTTGATTATGTTCCGAATTCAGCAAGACAAATGAAGGTTCGTTATGTTGTTTCCAATAGCTTTGGATTTGGTGGGCATAACTGCTGCTTGGCTCTTGGGCCTGTTTAGATTTCAATCTCATGGTCTAATTAACTCCTTAGCCAGATGTTTTTGCTATGGAAACCAACAAACCCTCTGACCATTTCTTCTCTGATTATGACAGAATAAAGCGTGAAAGAGCATTTCATGATGATCAAGCCCATGGCAGGTTGCACGCTTTTTCTTCCCCTGAAAATTATCTTTTTACCGATGAGCAGTATTTAGCTCATGAATCCTGGGTTCAAACTGCTGTTTTAAAACTAGGAAATCTCAAAGGACAACGAGTTTTAGATTTAGGCTGTGGGCATGGCATGGCTTCTGTTCTTTTTGCCAGACAAGGGGCTTTTGTAACCTCTTTGGATGTATCCACAGGTTACCTTGCTGAAACGAAAAACAGAGCTATTGCTAATGGTTTTCAAGTAAATGTTTTGGCCGCTTGTGCAGAACTTCTTCCTTTTGCTAATAACTCTTTTGATCTCATATGGGGAAACGCCATATTGCATCATTTAAACTTGGATTTTGCTTCCAGCGAGATTTTGAGAGTATTAAGGCCCAATGGAAAAGCTGTTTTCTGTGAGCCCGTTTCCTTTTCTTTCTTGACTCGTTCGATTCGTGATTTTATGGCTTTAATGGCAGGTAATAAGCATACCCGCGATGAGGAATCTTTAACTTGGGAAACTCTTTTAAATTTAAAGCATTCGTTCCCTAATTTGACTTGGGAAGGTAACCAATTCTTAGGCAGCATCCCCAGGCTTTTAAAATTATCCTTTCTTAATCGTTTCTTTGACAGTGCTGATCAGATTTTTTGTAGGAATTTTTTTGTTTATAACCGACTTTGCAGGTATGCTATATTGGAAGTTCAGAAACCAAGCTAGCTACTTGTAAAGAATTATAATGCCCATTTCTTTGAAGTCCTCTGATACCCCTTTGTTAATTCTTACCCCTTCATTGACTTTTAGGAAAAACAACTGCTTCGTATACTCTGTAATGGTTCAGGTTTGCTTGGTATTCTCATTACTTGCACTTTGTTTTTTTGCTTGTTTCCAACAGTTTTTCACATCCCATGTTTTTTCATCCTCTTTTCATTCAGAAATTGCGAAGCTTGATTCTCTAAAACTTGACTTGAATGATTCCTCACTTGGTGAATTAGCACAAGTTCCTGGTGTTGGGAAATCGATTGCTTCTGAAATCGTAAACTATCGCAAGGCTTTTGGCGGATTTAAGACCCTTGATGAAATTGAAAAATTAAAAGGTGTTGGCAAGAAAACTGCTGAGAAAATTCGACATCATTTGGTCGTTTCTCAATCTGTTCCTATTACTGACCTGCCTAAGCCCAAAATCTGGATTCCCCCCAACACTTTTCCAGAAAAAGCTTCATCAACCGGGAAGATTAATCTCCTATCTGAAAAATTAGACCCGAATCTTGCTTCTTTTGAGGAATTAAAAAAACTCCCGGGTATTGGCGATTTATTAGCTAAAAGAATTGTGGATAAAAGGCAGGATATGCTGTTTCGTGATGAAAATGACCTCCAAAAAGTTTCAGGTATAGGAAAAAAAACCTCTGCAAAGATTGCTCCCTTCTTGAAATTTCCTTTAATCAGTCAATAATGCTTAAGACTCTTAATCTTTCTTCTTTACGGAAAGCTTTTAGCCGATGGGCACCCTTTTTAATTTAGTTAGCCCTTATCAACCCGCGGGTGATCAACCCAGGGCCATTGAAGCTTTGTTGCGCGGTTTTAACGAAGGGAAGGCTGCTCAAGTTTTACTGGGGGCTACCGGTACCGGGAAAACTTTTACTGCCAGCCATGTTATCGCAAATTTAAACAGGCCCACTTTGGTGCTGGCGCACAATAAAACTCTTGCTGCCCAACTTTACCAAGAGTTTAAAGCGTTCTTTCCTGAGAACGCAGTCAATTATTTTGTCAGTTATTACGATTATTATCAGCCTGAAGCTTATATTCCACAGCGTGACATCTATATCGAGAAAGATGCTCAAATAAATGAAAATATTGATCGGCTTAGGCTTGCTGCTACCAGTGCTTTAGTTAGCAGGCAGGATGTTATTATTGTTGCCAGTGTTTCTTGTATTTATGGTTTGGGATCGCCCAGCGATTATAAGCGCATGGTTATTTCATTGAAGCGTGGCGAATCGATACGAAGGGAAGAACTTTTGCTAAAACTTGTAGATATTCAATACAAGAGAAATGATATTTCGTTTACCCGTGGAACATTTAGGGTTCGAGGCGATGTAATAGAAATCTGGCCTGCATCCGAGGAAATATCTCTGCGTGTTGAACTTTTTGGTGATGAAATCGACAATCTTAGCCTCACTAACCCTCTCACAGGCGAGGTTCTTAAAACAAATGATGAACTTTTTATCTACCCCGCTAAACATTTTGTAACACCAGAAAACAGAATGAAAACCGCTGTTGAGGGTATTAAAAAAGAATTGGACGAAAGGCTTGATGTTTTTAAAAAAGAAGGCAAATTGCTGGAAGCTCAAAGGCTTGCTGCCAGAACTAAGTTTGATATCGAAATGCTGATGGAAACGGGCCATTGCCCCGGTGTTGAAAATTATGCCCGCTGGTTTAGTGGTAGAAATCCTGGCGAACCACCTTACACTTTAATGGACTTTTTTCCTGAAGATTTTCTTCTTGTTGTTGATGAATCCCATGTAACCGTACCCCAGGTTCGGGGCATGTACGCAGGCGATCATAGTAGAAAAACAACCCTNGTTGATCATGGGTTCAGGCTTCCTAGTGCCTTGGATAACAGGCCATTCCGTTTCGAAGAATGGGAAAATAAGTCGAAACGCATCCTTTTTATGTCTGCAACTCCTTCTGAGTATGAACTGTCTCGTTGTAAAGGTGAAGTTGTTGAGCAGGTTATTCGACCCACCGGTTTGGTGGATCCTATTTTGCATGTCCGACCTGCAAAGGGCCAAGTCGCTGATCTTCTAAAAGAAATTAAAATCCGCGTCGAGCGTAAAGAACGGGTTTTAGTCACTACGCTCACCAAAAGAATGGCAGAAGATTTGACCCGGTTTTTTCAAGAAACTGGAATACGATGTAAATGGCTCCATTCAGAATTGGATGCCATCGAGCGAATTAAGGTTCTAAGGGAATTACGCGAAGGAGCATTTGATGTCCTCGTGGGAATTAATCTTTTACGGGAAGGTTTAGATTTACCCGAAGTTTCTCTTGTTGCAATTTTAGATGCCGATAAAGAAGGGTTCCTACGAAGCGAAACCTCTCTGATCCAAACAATCGGCCGTGCTGCTAGAAATGTTAATGCGGAAGTTATCCTTTATGGTGATCGAGTCACAAATTCTATGCACCGTGCAATCGAAGAAACTAAGCGCAGGCGAGACATCCAGACCCAATATAATTTAGAAAATGATATTACTCCGCAATCGATCAAGAGTTTGATTTCAGTTTTTATTGAAGATGAAATAGCCGCCTATGATTTTGCTAACAAAGTTGCTGGAATTGAGAACGATGATCAGGTTGATAAACATGANATGATTGAAGAATTGCAAATCCAAATGCTTAAAGCTGCTGAAGAACTTGAGTTTGAGAAAGCCGCCCAGCTTCGTGATAAAATCGCAACCTTAAAAGGTGAAAAGGTAGCTACCCCTCAAATAAAGAAAAAACGATTTAAAAAACGGTAACACTCTGGCTCCACTTCAAATGGATTTCACCAAAAGTTTCATCTTGCTGCGCAAATATTGATTGTTTCTTTATTAATTCAAGTATCGCAAGGAAAAGACCTATTAATCGCATTTTATGATATGGCGGGCAGAACAATTCGCGGAATGGAAGTGATTTTTCTCTGAATAACTTCCCGGTTATTTCTTCGAGATATACNTCCATCGGTGTCTGATCAACAACAATATCCTGTGCCTGAATCGCAAGCGTTTCTTTCATAATTCGACCAAATGCGCTGACTAAATCCCAAAGTTCAACTTCTTGAATTGGTTTTTCTGAACTCGCGCGCTCTTCGTGGAATTGATCAGAAACTAGTCTCGGAATCTTCTGCCCTGCTGCTTCCGCTTGCTCTTCCAAAATTTCAACCGCATCTTTAAACTTTTTGTATTCAACTAATTGCCTTACGATTTCATTCCTAGGATCATCTTCTTTGCTGGAATTCACTACTTGTCTTGGTAGAAGAAACTGACTCTTGATTTCCATCAGTTTTGTTGCCATCACTAAAAATTCACCTGCTAATGTTAAATCCAAGAAAGTAATTACCTCCATGAATTCTTTAAATTGATCAGCGATTCTTACGATTGATATTTCAAGAATGTCCACTTCGTCTTTTTTTACAAGATGAAGCAATAAATCTAGCGGTCCGTGGAAAGCATCCTGATTAATTCGGTATTCTATTTCAGACATGTTGCAAGTGCTCTGCTGTTTAAATTAAAGTTATGAAATATCTTTGTTTGATTAAGTATTGGTGTCTTTAGTAGATTCATGTTGTATTTCAAAAATAGTATTTAAAATCTTAGAATCTTTTAAACTTTCGATGCTTTCTTCGCAAACACATAAAATGAATTCCTCATTACCAGGAACAATGCAAATACTTTGATTAATCGCTCCAAATATTTCCACATCATTCCATTCCCCTAAGACCCCCCGTGGAAAAGAAAATGTGGTCTGGTTAGGCGTTGTGTTGGAATGCATAAGATTTTTGTGCTGAACCGAAGCGATGTGGTTTTTAATGAAGTTTATCTTGATGCTAGATTCTTGCATTTCGTTCAAGATATTCGACTTAACTAACCGCCCTGAATTTTTCAAATATGTTGATGTTGTTGATAAGATGATTTTTTCTAGTTCAACAAGTAAATTGTCGCTTCCAATAAATATTTGTGTGAATGCTTCGAAATCTTTTACAATCAATTCTTGAATCATGCCGTCGAGGGTCAAAAGTTCAATTTCTGTAATTGGTTTTTTATTTTGAGCAGTACGATTTTCTTCAGCTATGTTTTTAGTGGATTCTCCCAATCCTAGTATTTTTGTACTAATTACCAAAAGTTTTGTTTTGCAGATGTCAAGTTCCTTCGCCTGGTCATTTATTTGAAGATTAATTGAATTAAGGAAACTGAAAATACAATCGCATTGAAGACTTTCTATTTGTGTTTTAAATATTGATTTAAATTGACTGATAATTTTCTGGATTGATTGATTGGACCCAAG
>JGI25928J51866_1000105_pt1 | contig 17681 bp, 15 predicted proteins | sample LauGreFBDMM110DN_2_FD_51866 | JGI IMG/M metagenome (IMG submission 51866)
AGGTTGAGTATGTACTAAGGAATATCGATACGATTATTGCTGGTTTAACTCGTGGTTTAGACATGTCAATTTTGGATACAGGCCATGGCACGCAAGATGGCCGGACATTATGTTTTGTTCCCACTTGCAGTTCTTTTGGGGCGATTCTCCCTAGCAATTCCCCGGGCGTACATTCTTTGTGGGCGCCAACTCCTGCTTTAAAAATACCCCTTATTTTAAAGCCAGGTAGAGAAGAGCCTTGGACACCATTCAGGGTTATTCAAGCTTATTTGAAGGCTGGTATTCCACCTGCTGCTGTTAACTTCTGCCCAACAGATCACGCTGGGGCCGGTGAGATCCTTCGAGGCACAGGCCGTAGTATGCTTTTTGGGGATAGCACCACCACCGATCCTTACAAAAACGATCACCGGGTTGAACTTCACGGGCCGGGATACAGCAAAGTCTTGATAGGCGAAGACAAGATTGGCCATTGGAAAGATTACATTGATATCATTGCAGAATCGATTGCAGCCAATGGTGGTAGATCTTGCATCAATGTATCAGCTGTTTGGGTACCTTCTCATGGGAAAGAAATAGCCCATGCTCTTTCTGAAAAACTCTCAAAAATTCAAGTTCGGGCTTACGATGATCCTAATGCAGAACTTGCTGCTTTCGCTAATCCTGATGTTCCTGACAGAATTTCTGGCATGATGATAATTTGCTTAAAACGCCGGGTGCTACTGATACTACCGAAAAAGTTAGAGGAACTCCAAGGCTTGTTAAAGAAGGAAGATGCGCCTGGTTGCTTCCCGCAATTGTGCATTGTGAAACCTACGACCACCCTCTTGCTAACAAAGAATTTCTTTTTCCTTACGCAAGCGTGGTTGAGTGTCCACAATCTGATATGGTAAAGTTAATCGGGCCAACCCTTGTTGCTACTGCTATCACAGAAGACAAGGATTTTGCTCATGTGTTATTAAACAGCACCAATGTCGACCGGCTGAATCTTGGGCCTATCCCAACGAATCGCCTTACTTGGGATCAGCCTCATGAGGGTAACTTATTCACCCACCTCTACAAGCAAAGAGCTTACCAGCAAAGCGGATTCTAAGGTGACTTCATTTGATTTCAGCCCTCTCAACCGGGTTATTTTTTCACCCGGTTGTTCTGCTAATGCAGGTGCCTTGGTTCGAGAACTTGGGGGTTCCCGCATTCTTTTGGTTTCCGATCCCGGCTTAAAAAAAGCAGGTCACTCACAACTTGTTTTCTCTTCACTTCAAAAAGAAGGCCATTCCGTTTTTCTCTTTGATGGTGTCGAAGAAAATCCTGAAGAAACTCATGTTATAAATGGCAGAGATTTCGCCCAACTTCACAACATCGATTTCATTGTTGCTTTAGGTGGTGGCAGCTCCATGGATTGCGCCAAGGGGATTAATTTTTTGCTGACAAACGGCGGAAAAATGTCTGATTACAAAGGCGTTGGGTTGGCTAAGAAGCCCATGCTTCCCTCCATTGGCATTCCCACCACTTCGGGTACTGGTAGCGAAGCACAATCTTTTGCACTTATCACCGATTCAAGTACGCATTTAAAAATGGCATGTGGGGATAAAAAAGCAGCCTTTAAAATCTGCCTTCTTGACCCAGAGCTTACCCTTTCTCAACCGCACATGGTAACTGCTGCCACGGGTATTGATGCTATTTCTCATGCCTTGGAATCTTATGTCAGTATTAAAAAGAATACTATTTCCCAAACTTTTGCGAGGCAGGCTTGGGGTATGTTAGTTGATAACTTTCCCACGGTTTTACAAAGTCCTTTAGATATTAACGCCAGGGGCGCAATGCAACTTGGAGCCCATTTTGCTGGCGTCTCCATTGAAAACTCGATGCTCGGGATATGCCATTCCTGCGCAAATCCTTTAACTGCCCATTACGGGATTCCTCATGGGATTGCAATTGGCATTCTTTTGCCTCATGTTTTACGCTTTAATAGTAATCATGTTGGTAATTGCTACCAAACTCTCGTTAAGGATATTGGTCGTAGCACAAACAGCCTTGCTGATTCAGGGGATATTCTTGCTGATATCATCACTAGTTTTCTCGCCCTTGCTGGAATACCAAAAAACCTTCATGATTGCGGTGTTTCTCACGGAATTCTTGAAGTGTTAGCCGAGGAGGCTTCCGAACAATGGACTGCAAAATTCAACCCAAGGCCTGTACAAGAAAAAGACCTTCTCGAAATTTATCAACTCGCAATGGTTTAGCCACCTCGATGGCAAGCCTCGCCCTTCTTACTTTCGCCATCCTTGGTCATGCTCTTTTTGCAAAAGATATTAATCCTGTATCTTCGTGGCTTCTATTCAGAGGCAACCCACAGCAAGATGGTTTTTTGCCCACATCAATCAAAGTGCCATTCGAAATCCAATGGAAAATATCTCTCAAAGATTCCATCGAAGGCACCGCTGTTGTTCACGATGGAAAGGTTTTTTTTGGCTGCATGGATGAGAAAGTTTACTGCTTGGATTGCAAAGACGGCAAAGAAATATGGAAATACAAAGGTGGTTCTTTCAAAGCTCCTCCCAGTATTCAGGACGATGTCATTTACATCGGCGACATTGATGGNACTTTGCACGCAATTGATTTAGATACAGGCCTTAAAAAATGGGTGTTTGCAACTAATGGTGAGATTTCTGGTGGAGCAAATTTCTTCAAGAAAAATATCCTNTTTGGAAGTCAGGACGAAAACCTTTATTGCTTAAATACTTCAGGGAAAGAACTGTGGAAATTCAAAATGGAGGGGCCTTTTTTTGGATCTTGCGCAATTATCGAAGGTAAAACTTTTGCTGCGGGTTGCGATAGTACTTTGCATGTTCTTGATGCTGAAACGGGAAAAGAACTTTCGAATCTTGACCTAGGCGGACAAACTGGTGCCACTCCTTCCATTGCGGGAGACGATTTATTTGTTGGCACCATGTCTAACAATGTTCTGGGTATCAACTGGAAAAAACCCAAAATCAATTGGAACTACAAACCCGAAAAAAGATCTCAGCCATTTTTTAGCTCCTGTGCAATTGCCAAGAGTCTTGTGGTCGTTGGAGGAAGAGACAAAAAAATCCATGCTATTGATCGAANAAAAGGGGAGGAGATATGGGGGGTTCAAACGGATGGAAAAGTTGATGCTTCACCACTTATTTTAGGCAATACCGTTGTTGCTGGTTCCTTCGATGGGNACCTTTATTTCCTAAATCTAGAAGATGGCAAGTTGATTCAAAAACTGAACCTTGGGGGTGAGATTTCTGGCTCGCCTATTTTTTATGACAATTCGATTTACATTGGAACNTCTAAAGGCGATTTCTTCAGACTTAAGCCCAAAGACTAAACCTTTTAAAACTAGGGTTGTTCATTTAAAAGACAATGATTACGATCCNTATATGTTAATGTGTTTATTCTACTGCTTTATGGAAGGTTAGGTGGAATAGGTGTCTGCTACAGTTTCTGATATTGCTGCTTTGATCTCGGGTAAAGTCATAGGCGATGGATCTGCCATTGTTTCTGGTACATCCAACTTGAAATATGCAAATCTTGGGCATATTACCTTTGTTGACAATCCAAAGTATGAAAAACAATTCATTGATTCAAAAGCCTTGGTGACCATTTGTCAAAATGAATTCATTGCGCCTGGAAAAACTTTGATTCTTGTAAATGACCCCATGCTCGCTTTCATTGTTATTGTTGAACATTTTAAAGGTAAACCTGAACCCTATCCGCTTGGAATAGACCCTTCCTCTTGGGTTTCGCCAAGTGCTAAAATTGGCGCTGGAACTTCCGTTTTGCCTTTTGCTCGCATTGGAAATAACTCTATTATTGGAACCGATTGTATTATTCATGGCGGGGTTTCTATTGGGCGTAATTGCACCTTGGGAAACAACATTGTTCTTCATCCTAATGTTGTAATTTATGATGATTGTGTCATTGGTGATTATGTCACTATTCATGCTAACAGCGTGATTGGTGCGGATGGTTTTGGTTACAAAACCACTGATGGTATTCACAAAAAAATCCCCCAGACTGGTAATGTCGAACTAGAGCATCATGTTGAAATTGGAGCCTGCTCCACGATTGATCGAGGCACTTTTGGCCCCACTCGCATAGGTGAGGGAACTAAAGTGGATAATCTGGTTCAGATTGGGCACAATTGCGAGATTGGCAAACACAATTTATTAGTAGCACAAGTCGGTATTGCTGGTTCTTGTACTACTGGAAATTATGTGGTGGTTGCTGGCCAAGCTGGCCTTGCAGACCATGTTACTTTGGCTGACGAGGTTGTAGTTGGTGCTAAAAGCGCAGTAATGCGAACTGCAGGCAAAGGGGAACGATTACTTGGCATTCCTGCCCGCCAAGAACGAGATGAAAAGCGAATCCTTATTCATCTAAATAAGCTTCCAGATATTTTTAGAGACATCAAAAAGATTAAAAAGCAATTAAACATTCAGGAAGATGAATAAGGCCCTCGGTCATCAAAATCGAATGCTTAATGGAAGTTGAGAAATCTAAGCGATGAACCATGCAGGACACATGCAAGAAACCGTTGGGTTATTAGCAGGCTATGGTCAGTTTCCTGTAGTATTTGCCCAAGCGGCTCGCAGATTAGGCTTTCCTGTTGTGTGTGTTGGAATCACGGAAGAAGCAGGCCCGGAGCTTAAAGACTTGGTTGACCATTTTTACTGGTCACGCCCCGCACAGTTGGGAAAGATGATCAATCGGTTTAAAAAGCATGGGGTTAAAAATGTGGTGATGGCGGGCAAGATTCATAAGGCAAATCTACTTCACAAACCATGGAAAATATTCAACCTTGCACCTGATTTACGAACTTTAATTTTCTGGTATCTTCGCAAAAGAGCTGATAATAAAGACGATACACTCTTGCTATCAATTATTAAAGAATTCGCCAAAGATGGTATAAACTTTGCATCCGCCCTTGATTACATACCGGAGATTCTAGTGCAACCAGGAACATTAACCCGCAGGGCTGCTTCTAATTCTGAGATGCAGGACATTTATTTTGGCTGGAAACTTGCGCGTGAAATGGGTCGAATGGATGTGGGGCAAAGTGTTGCTGTTAAAGATAGGGCTGTTTTAGCCGTCGAAGCTATTGAAGGCACTGATAAAAACATAACTCGTGCGGGAGAATACTGCAAATCAGGCGGGTTTGTTGTGGTTAAAGTGGCAAAACCAAACCAAGATCGCAGGTTTGATGTACCAACCATCGGTATTGATACCATTCAGACGCTTCATAAGGCACGAGGCAAAGTACTAGCTATAGAAGCGGGGCAAACAATTTTTTTAGGCGAAAAAGAAGCAATTATCCTCGCAAATGAACTTGGAATAACCATTATTGCTCTTACGGACAAGGATATACCTGCTTAGTAATTATCATTGATTTCTTGTTCGCTTATCGCTTTTAACCGTCCATAATAATATCATATCTAAGTGTATGTTTAGTTTTCCCCGACAATTAATATCTTAGCGAACTCATGGGCAACATCTCTTTCAATATTCCTGATTCAATCGACAAAACTTGGGAAAAAGAATTGTTGAGATCCTATTTTTCTGGTGGCCCAGACACCATGCCTTTTTTTTGCAGTGTATCCAATAACAACAATGTTTTATCACTTAAAAAAGAAGAACCTGATTCTTGCTTCCTAACTATCCCTTGGAATATTGGAAGTCATGGCATTTTCATGTCACCAACTTCAACCCTGCCTTTGTCAGATTTACCTTATTCTTTAATTATGGAAATAGCACGGGGCAAAGTTAATCAATTCCGAACTTTAATGCAGACTGGGAATTTAGCGGCTTAAAAATCAATAAAGATCTTCGGGATCAACTCTCCAACTCAACTTTAGAATTCGGAAAAGCCTTTAGTAACACCTCTCTACCCTTTCAAGAAAAATGTCTCCAAAATACTATCGAATTTGCCTATCAGGGTTCTGATACTTTAATTCGCGAATATATGCGTCAAATTTTCGACATCAGGCATCAAGATAACCAACCCTTTGAAACTGGCCTTTCTGCAAAGGTTTCTAAACCTTTCCCTGCCTCTCTTTCAAGGAAAATGGAACAATCTTTCAATTACATGCAGGTCGGGTTCAACTGGAAAAATATCGAAACTTCCCAAGGCATCTTCTCTTGGAGTCAAGTAGATCAGGCTTTGGAAAGTTGCTTAGCTACTGGCTTGGAAGTTATTGGCGGCCCTGTTATTCAAATGACTAAAGAGTCGCTCCCAGAATGGCTAGCTACTTCAACGAGTACTGCATCACAATATGCAACTGCAATGGCACGATTTTTAGATACTGCAATTAGGCGTTATAATGGAAAGATCCACCGTTGGATTATTTGCTCCGGATTGAATGTGGTTACAGAACCTGCATTTGGGGACGAAACTTACTTTCGAATTGCATGCAAGCTTGCGGAGATTGCAAAGCAAATTGATTCCTCGTTAGAGATTATCATTGGAGTAACTCAACCGTGGGGAGAATATACATCCACAAAAAAGCGGGCTTTTTCCCCTTTCATCTTCACAGATAATCTTTGCAGGGCAGGGCTTAATCTCGCTGCAATTGATATTGAAATCGTCATGGGTTCATCCCCGAATGGATCTTTCTGCAGAGATATGCTCGAAACATCCAGACTTTTAGACCTATACGCAGTTTTAGGCATGCCACTAACTATTACCCTTGGATACCCTTCTGCAAAGAAGCAAGGCGAATTAGAGGACAGTGTGTTTGGCAACTGGAAAGGTGCAAAGACCCCTGCAACACAAGCAAACTGGGCTGAATCTTTCACTTGTTTAGCGCTTAGTAAAAGATACATTCAATCAATTCATTGGGTTGAATTATCAGATGATTCTGAATCTGATTTTCCAAATTGCGGGTTGTTTGATAAAGATTGGCAACCAAAACCATCGTTTGATTGCATGGAAAAGATACGAAAGACTCATCTGCGCTAGACCGCTAGAGCTCAAGCCTATAAAAAAAGCCAACCTTTTTAAAAGGCTGGCTCTTTTTTTTAAATCACAAAGATCAAGGAGTCTTTGGCTCTAAACCTTTAGTAGGTTTATCACCAGGAAGCCCAACAGACTCAAGAACTTCTTTTTCTTCGACTTCAAAGGTTGGCTCAAAAATTATCTTCTTTTCACCATCAACTTCAGCAACTCTGGTGTTGATAAGATTTTTGCCAACAAAAGAGCCACGAAGAAGGTCTTCAGATAAAGGATCTTCCAAGAAATGCTCGATTGCCCTACGCAAAGGTCGGGCACCAAAATCAAGGCTAGTACCTTTTTCAATCAAAAGTTCCTTTGCTTCTTCGGTAAGAACAAGCCTGAGGTTCTTTTCTTTAAGCCGTTTGTATACTTTGCTTAATTCGATGTCGATAATGTTCTTGAGATCGGGGCTTGTGAGTGGCCTGAAAACAATAATATCATCAACACGGTTGAGGAATTCAGGGCGGAAATTATTTTCCATCGCCTGCTTCACAGTTTCCTTCATTTTGGAATAGTTTGCCTGCTCATCTTTACGGTTATGAAAACCATAGCCACCAACTTTACCCGTAATTTCGGCAGCACCGATATTCGTGGTCATGATGATGATACTATTTTTAAAATCGATGGTTCGACCTACATTATCAGTCAAACGGCCTTCTTCCATGATTTGTAAAAGCATATTCCAAACTTCAGGATGTGCTTTTTCAATTTCATCTAGAAGCACGACGCTGTAGGGCTTTCGCCTGATTTTTTCAGTTAACTGACCACCTTCTTCATATCCAACATATCCAGGAGGTGCGCCGACCAAACGGCTTACATTATGCTTTTCTGAATACTCGCTCATATCAATCGAGATAAGCGAATTTTCATCACCAAACATGAATGCTGCTAGGCGTTTTGCAAGCAAAGTTTTACCAACACCCGTTGGGCCAGCAAAAATAAAACTTCCAATCGGCCGTTTCGGGTCTTTAAGCCCTGCACGACTCTTACGCACAGCCTTGGAGATTGATTCTATAGCTTCATACTGGCTGACAACTTGCTTATGAAGTTCCTTTTCCATTGAAAGCAAGCGAGCCGTTTCGTTATCTTCCAATCGTTTTAAAGGTACCCCTGTCATTTTGCTAACCACTTCAGCAATTACATCGTCATCCACCACGCCATCAACTTCGCGGGATTTATCACGCCATTCCTTGGTGATGGTTTCTTTTTTCTTCTTAAGTTTATCTGCTTGATCACGCAAATGAGCTGCTTTTTCAAAATCTTGCTCTGCAACTGCAGCTTCTTTTTCTTGATTAAGTTTCTCGATTTGTTGATCGAGATCTTTCAAATCGGGNGGCCTAGTCATAGCTTTTAGCCTAACCCNTGCACCAGCTTCATCGATTACATCGATTGCTTTATCGGGCAAACAACGACCACTAATATAACGATCGCTAAGTTCAACAGCGCTCGTAAGTGCTTCGTCCTTGATTTGAACGCGGTGATGAGCTTCGTATCGGTCTCGAAGGCCGCGAAGAATTTCAACAGCTTCTTCTTTAGAAGGTGGATTAACAATGATTTGTTGGAAACGCCTTTCCAAAGCGCCATCTTTCTCGATGTATTTGCGGTATTCATCAAGTGTGGTGGCACCAATACATTGAATTTCACCACGGGCCAGAGCGGGTTTAAGAACATTGGATGCATCAATAGCACCTTCAGCACCACCTGCACCAACCAGAGTGTGAAGCTCATCAATGAAAAGAATGGTGTTTTTAGCTCGTCGAACTTCATTCATAACGGCTTTAATGCGTTCTTCGAACTGCCCGCGGTACTTAGTACCAGCAACCATCATAGCGAGGTCAAGAACTACAATACGCTTATCGCGAAGCAATTCTGGAACATTTCCATCAATAACCAATTGTGCAAGGCCTTCAACAATTGCAGTTTTGCCAACGCCTGCTTCACCAAGAAGAACAGGGTTATTTTTGGTTCTCCTGCTCAGGATTTGAACAACCCTTTCGATCTCATTGGCCCTTCCAATAACAGGGTCAAGTTTCCCTTGTTTAGCAAGTTCGGTAAGATCTCTTCCAAAGCTATCCAAGGCGGGCGTTTTAGATTTGCCTCGACCAGGCTGCTTTTCACCACTGCTACTTCCGCCTCCAGTTTCTTCGGTAGCCATATTATGCCCCAGCAAATTAAGAACTTCTTCCCTGACATCGTCAAGCTTAAGGCCAAGGTTCATCAAAACCTGGGCCGCAACACCTTCTTGCTCGCGCAATAAGCCCAATAGAAGGTGTTCTGTGCCAACATAATTATGGTTAAGGTTTCGAGCTTCCTCAATGGAGTAGTCGATAACTTTTTTAGCCCGAGGTGTTTGGGGGAGTTTCCCCATAGTCACCATATCAGGGCCGGATTGAACAATTTTTTCAACCTCAAGCCGGATTTTTCTCAAATCAATATCAAGGTTTTTAAGAACATTCGCAGCTACGCCGGAACCTTCTTTTACAAGCCCAAGCAAAATATGCTCTGTGCCAATGTATTCATGATTGAAGCGCTGGGCTTCTTGGTTGGCAAGTTGCATAACTTTGCGAGCACGATCAGTAAAACGCTCATACATTTTTTAATTAGCCCTGTAAACTTTTAAGCTAATGACCTAGTACCAATCCACAAAGATACACTTTTAACAATCTTAGGTCATCTCCAAAACAAAAAAAATCCTTACATGGAATATTATAGTCATTCGCAGACATTTATACGGATCTTGCCAAAATAATTAAATTTATTTTGAAATCATCCGGCTTGAATCAACAAAAAGGCTCACAATAGCGATAAAGATNAAAAACCTGGCGGGCTCTCGAATCTAANTTGTGGCAATTTTGCTAAGTCCGTTCCAACTAGCTTTATTTTATCTAATGCCAAATTCCCTAAACCCACTTTGGAACATAACCTTATGTGTTCAATTCCCGCAGGATCAAAACCCATTAATCTTGCGCAGGTAGCGTCAATAGCTACGGGATCATCACTCATGAGCAATACATTTGCATTAATAGGCTCGCCATAAAGAGGGCCGTCACCCTGCATACCAACAATACCATCCACCAAAGAAAGGTCAGCTTTTCTAGTAGAATTAATGTCTACGATACTATTCACAATTCCTTGGAAGTGGAGCTCATTTTTAGGCCATCCGTAAGCTTGCCCCGAGGCAATACCAAACAAGTTTTTTAGTGAAAGTGTTACATTCGTCCAATGATGGGTTTTAAGTTTAGGAACAGATATTAAAACATCAGATTCATAAGCTTCTTTGCTGAAATAAATGAATCCTAACTTAGATTTCGCCCCTAAATTGACAACTCTTTTGGTTTGATCATAGTTAATATCTACAAATCGAATTTTATTCTCGATTAATACTTTTTCCAACCCACACTCCCGTAGCAAACATCCCATATTTCTACGATGCCCCGAGCCTTCCCCCACCACGATTTCCCTTGCACCTTCTTCAAGGCATAAACGAATCATCGATTCAACAACAACCGGATTAGTGTGAATGGGCCTATTTGAATTAAATTCAACAATATTCGGTTTTATAAATACTTTTTTACCTGCTATTGGAACTTTTTGTTTAAATGTTTGATACATTTCCCTAAGTGCTGAAAGAACATCATCTTCATAACTGGGTAGGCTTTTCCACGCTAATAGGCTTTCACCTTGATTTGCATGAACCCCGCCCAAACCATCAATAAGTAATCGACGAACAATCTTTTTACCCCATTCACCCCAAGATTCAGATGGAATAGTGGCCTTTCTTAATGCCACTTTATTCGATCCTACATTTATTGAAAAAATGTTGTCTACAAGAGCCTTACTTGCAAGAACCGCCAAAGCTGCCCGACACACCGATTTTCCTAACGGTTGATTTTCACTGCTCAATTCCTTGAAGAACTTTGCTAAAAGATCTTTAATTGCGTTTTCAATCTGAACAACTTCATCTGGATTATCACCTAAATACAATGAGCATGAGAGGACCGCCCAAAAGGCGTTCTCTAAATCTAAAGGCGCAAAGATACTTTGTTTTAAGTATGCAATCGATGCATAAACCTTTGGGTTCGTAGCTTCTTTGGTGCCATTCAATGCCAGTAGGCATAGAGAAGTTGGGCCGGGTACCGGATCTAAAAGCTTTCCAAGAACCGTTTTATTGCCGTAGTTTGCGCCCCCCTCATCCATTAAACGGTCAAGGAGAAAATCAACACCTTCAGTAACTCTGCGATTATCCTGCAACCCAGCCAATCTAAGAGAAAGAACCGCCCATGCAGTGGGTTCAACCCAAGAAAAAGTATTAAGCGACCAGGGCCAACCCATAACCTGCGGATTAATTCCCTTGGCATGAATTTCCATGGCTTGATTGCTTTTGGTAACCGTGCCTTTTATTTCAAGCAAAATAGAGGCCATTAAAGAAATAGCACTTGCGTTAAGCTTTAATTTTACAAACGTGAAAAGCACGATGGAGGTTACCCAAACAGCTTCCGGCCTGCCATTTGGTGAAACCACAATTCCGTTGGCCCCTATGCAAGATTCCAAGAAAGTAATAGCGGTAGCAAATTCTTTGCTTGATTCATATTTACTATTTTTGAGGGCCAAGAGGGCCAGACAAGTTGGCTCGATGGAAGCAGATTTATTAGAGTAATATGCCCAACCGCCGCTTGGAACAGCATTTTCAACAAGCCAAGATTCCAAGTCTAAAACAGATTGGCTGTGCATGATTGATTTTCTGTCAGGATTTAATTAGAGGTGGATCCTGAACTTCGAAGCTTGCTACGCAAGAATTTTGCCCGGGCAGTATTTCTTTCTTCACCATCAAGGGTACTGCCCATTAATTTTTGCAAATGCGCAGGTTGGGTCTGGATAAATAATTCATTAACCGTGTTGATATCCACATCTTCAATCATCTTCATATGAATTCCAAGCCGCACATAAGATAAAAGCTCCATCGTTTCATCAGATGTCATCATGGTTGCAGAACTCAGCGTACCAAAAGCTCTGGAAATACGATCTTGAAGGATTTGTCCATTATCTTTTTTCCAAGCGACTCGGGCCTGCCTCTCATAATCAATGATTTGAGGAATAACACTATAGATTTCATTAAGAATCGCACTTTCACTTTTACCCAAGGTAACTTGATTAGAAATCTGGAAGAAGTGCCCAGAAAAACGGCTTCCCTCGCCGTAGAGACCTCGATGGGTAAGGTTGATACGCTGCAATGCGCGAAAAACTTTATCAATTTGCTTGGTGAAATCCAAGGCGGGCAAATGCAGCATCACACTCGCGCGCATTCCCGTTCCCACATTAGTTGGGCAAGCAGTGAGGTATCCGAATTCTTCATGAAAAGCGTAAGAAACCTTTTTTTCAAGAAAATCATCCAGCTTGTTGATCGTTTCCCAGGCACTCTCGAGCGAAAAGCCCGAGCGCATCACCTGTAGGCGCAAATGATCTTCCTCATTGACCATAAGGCTGAGGGATTCCAAGTTGCCTAATGCCACCCCACGAGGGCCATCGTTGGCAGCCAATTCTCTGGAAATAAGCTGTCTTTCAACAAGGAATTGACGATCAAGGGTGTTGAGGGCGGTAAGGGAAACATATTCGAACTTTTGTTCAAATTCGAGTGTTTGAATACGATCTTTTAGAAGGTTCTCGATTTCAGCTTTTTGGAAGTTACTGGCTCGATTGGGAAAAGGAAAACCAGCAAGATTTCTTGCCAGCCTTATTCTGCTGGAAATTACAATATCCGATTCAATACCACAGCCTTTAAGCCATTCACCACTAGATTTTGAGAGTGATTCAAAATTCATCCGGACTTTCCTTTTCTCTGAGTAAATCGCGTAGCCTTGCAGCTTCTTCGTAGGATTCTAGCTCAATTGCTTTTTTAAGTTCCTGCCTGATTTTTAATATCTCATCAGATCTTTTACCTGAAAGATCAGGATTGCGCTTGGGTATTTTACCAAGATGTTTTTTTGAATGCTGAATTTTCTCAATTAAAGGCTCTAGCCCTAATTTAAAATGATTATAGTCTTTCGGGCAACCCAAACGCCCCTGGGCACGAAAATCCATGTACCGTGTTCCACAATCTGGACACACCAATTTGGATAATTCATCGGCTTCTTTTCCAATATGTTTGGAAATCAACCCCTGCAAAATTCCCGGGAGATCATTATCAGATTGTTTGAGCAACTGCTTTGCTTCAGCACATTCTTTACAAATGTTCGTGATTTTTTTTTGACCGCCCACAATGTCGGTCAAATGTATTGTCGCAGGTTTGGAGCAGTACTTACAAATCATAGTTTAAAGCGGCCGATTGTAAAATTTAAAATTGAAACTTACTGATTCTCAAGTAATCGTATCTTGTCTCTGATATCTGCAGCTTCTTCGTATTTTTCTTTTTGAATAACCGTTTGAAGCTTCTTTCTTAAAATATCAATTTCTTTTTGTATATTCTTATTGGCACCATATCGTGTGGGAAACTTGCCACAATGCTTGGTTTCACCGTGTATATTCTCTAAATAGGGCAGTAATTCGTCATGAAATACAGTGTAATCATGAGGACATCCCAAACGGCCAGAATTCCGGAAATCCGAAAACTGTAAAGCACAAGATTCACAAACGACTGCAGTGGCGCCTGCTAAATTCTCTACCATTTTCGTTACAGAAGACTCAAGATCTACCTCTATTATTTCTTTTTCCAATACTTCTTCTTGCAAATACTTTTGGGCACATTCTTCACAAAAATGGCATTCCTGCACACTATCTTTACATACGATTTCAGTAATGTGCATCGTTGCAACTTTAGAACACTTATGACATTTCATCTGCTTGTTTCCTCGTACTTCAATTTTGAAAACCAAGCCTTATTAAAACTATCCACTATCAAATTACATGAACTATGATTATTTTAGCGTAGTAGTACAAGATGCAAACAGCAGTTTTTTACAAATAGACCATGAACTTTGTAATTACCTTACCTTTTATTAGGGTTTACCATGAAAAATAATCTCGAAATAAGCTTGGTTTTATGTTTAGTGCTCCTTGTTCCCCCCCTTAACGCGGAAGATTGGAGCGGTTTTCTTGGCCCAAAAAGAAATGGCCAAGCTTTTCCCAATATCGAGACTTTTGTTAAAGAACCTCAATTAATCTGGTCGGCACCTGTAGGAGAAGGGTTTAGTGGCCCGATTGTTTTTGCGGAAACGGTATTCCTCCATCACCGCAATCAAAATGCTGAAGAAATCACCGCTTTTGCATTAAAATCAGGCAAAGTTAATTGGAAAAAATCTTTTGCTACAACCTACAAAGACGATTTTTCCAGAGGCGATGGCCCCCGCTCCACACCTGCTGTCAATAAAACTGCCATCGTTTCTATTTCACCAGATGGATTATTGCGGGCTCTTAATACCACCAATGGGCAACTCTTATGGGAAAAAGATCTGATCTCCGAATTTGAATCAAGTAAGGTTTTTTTTGGTTTCGGAAGCTCACCTTTGATCATTGATGAAAAGTTAATTGTGATGGCGGGAGGCAAAAAAGCTGGATGCATTTGCTTAGATATCAAAAATGGCGCCATTATTTGGAAGAGTGAAAGTTTTAAGGGAAGTTATGCATCGCCCGTAGTTGCCAAAATTGGTGGCGAAGACTCCGTTTTGCTTTTTCAACGCGATGGCCTTTCGATTCTGAAATTAACGGATGGTTCAAATATGGGAATGTTTCCCTGGCGCGCAAGATTTGATGCTTCCGTTAATGCTTCCACACCGTTGATTGAAGGCGATGAAATATTCTTGACCGCCAGTTATGGAACGGGAGCAATATCGCTTAAATTTAATCAGGGTAAGTTTCAAAAAACTTGGGCTAATGACACATCACTTTCCTGCCATTTTGGAACACCGATTATTTCCAATGGTTTCTTATTCGGTTTTCATGGAAGGCAAGAAACTGGTGCTGAATTTCGCTGTGTTAATTTAAAAACGGGTGAACCTTTATGGGCAAAGGAAGGGCTAGGAAGTGGCAATCTAATCAAATTTAATAATCATTACCTAGTACTAGCGGAAGATGGGACTCTCTTTTTAAACAAATTTAATTCCACGAAGTGGGAAACTATTTTTTCTCAGAAGATCCTTAATGCTNCTTGCAGGGCNCAACCTGCTTTTTCAGATAAATATTTACTAGCAAGGGATGGCGTAAAGCTAATCTGCCTGCAAATAGCACCCTAAACCCCTCTCAATAAATAGTAAGTGTTTGATCTTTCCTTCGCAGGGTACCGAAGGGAAAGGCACTATCACACCGATTAAACGGTATAAACGGACCATATCACCATAATATCGGGAGAATAGGGGGTATTTGAGGCCTAGTTTGAAACCGTCTTTATTTACAATCATATATCTTGATCAGGNTTTATAAAACTAGGTGAAATCATGCGCATATATAGTTTCTTAAAGTCGATGGGTATTTCTTTTGATGTTATTCAACATCCNCCCGCTTTTTCAGCCCAAAAACTTGCAAAATATCTCCACACACCGGGACGACAAATCGCCAAAACTGTTCTCCTTAAAACTATGGAAAGTTACAAAATTGCAGTTTTACCTGCTGATCAAATGCTTGATAAATCCCAAATTGAACTTTTGATTCAAGCGAAGGTAAAAATGGCAAACCCTTTAAACATGTCTGAACTTTTCTTTGATTGCGAATGGGGAGTTGTGACCGCTTTTGGTTCTGCTTACGGAATTTCCACGCTTGTAGATTCTTGTCTGCTTAAATGCTCCAGCATTATTGTTCCAGGCCATTCTCACCTTGAATCTATACGCATTAGTGCTCAAGATTATGTTGCATTGGAAAACCCAATGTTTGGTTCATTCCTTAAACCAGAAATGTTGGCAGTTTAAATTTCCCTGTCGATTCTGCTTTAAGGTTTAAATCTTCTCCTTCAGAAAGTATTCTGAAGACATGAACATACTTGAAAATTCCTACATAATTACGGGCCCAACAGCATCCGGTAAAACCAACCTCGCAATCAAGTTGGCACAGCACCTGAATACCGAAATTATTTGCATGGATTCCATGACTCTTTTCAAAGACATGGATATTGGCACAGCTAAGCCAACCCAAGACGAACAAGCTATGGTCAAGCATCACATGGTAGATATTTTAAAGCCTACTGAACCAAGCTCTGTTCAATTCTGGCTAAAATCCGCCAAGGAAATAGCTTTGGAATTGATTGCCAAAGGAAAATCACCCATATTTGTTGGGGGGACGCCACTCTATTTAAAAGCATTAATGATGGGTTTGTTTGAAATCCCTGAGATTCCCAAGCACATTCGTTCTGAATTGGAGGAGAAATTTCCGCAAACTGATTTCGCAGCAGCTTATCGTATGTTGGAAGAAATCGATGCGGATTCTGCAAAAAAAATACATTCAAACGATCGTCGCAGAATTATTAGGGCCTTGGAAGTTTGGAAAAGCCTAGGAATAACAATCAGTTCGCTTCAAAAACAATGGGAAATTACAACTAACAGTACTTTCAACCCGGATAAAATTCGCTGCATTTGGTTACAAATGCCACGCCATAAATTACATGAACGAATCCACAATCGAACTAAATTATTACTTAAAAAAGGCTGGGTAGACGAAGTTAAGTGTTTGCGCAAAAAATACCCAGTTCTTAGCAAAGAAGCTTCGCAAGCCATTGGGTATTCTCAAATCGCTCAATTTTTAGAGGGATTGATAAACATCGAAAAAATGGAAGATGCAATTAATCTTGCAACCAGACAACTTGCCAAAAAACAGGAAACTTGGTTTCGGCATCTTCCAGCATGTATTCCCATATCCTTGGAAAATAACTTCCGCTTTTGGGGTTTCGATATCGATATTCAATCAGATAACCATTAATATTAAGTCTGTTAGTTGCTGTGTTTTATGTTTCAATATATGTTGAAATAAGTTTTAGTTTTGGGGTAAGCTTGTAGCACTTATGTCAAAAAAAATTACCATTCATGTTCTCGAAGGGTCTGACAAAGGTATTGCATTTCGCTCCCTGGATTTGCCTGTTTCCATTGGTCGGGAAGAAGGCAATAACATTCGCCTGAGTGATGAAAGAATCAGCAGGTTTCACGCTAAGATTCAAGATGATAGCGGCGAAATTATTCTTACGGATCTCGAAAGCACCAACGGAACACGAGTAAATGGCAACGCCATACACATTCGCAGATTAAAACCGGGTGACAGAATAAATTTGGGAAGATCAATTCTGTTATTTGGTTCAGAAGTTGAGATTCGGAACCGAATCAATTCAATTTCGAGCATTGCAGAAACAACAGGGAAAACCAAATTTGTGGATGACACAGATCAAGGCACTGATCAAGCCTCAATAAGCGCAGAAATATTTGATCACGATTTACCGGCCAACCTAGAACCCGACCAAACAATTTCGATACAGCATGGCAATGTTTTTCTGGGAAATAAACCACTACCTCCTTTACCCAGAAAACTTTCACCTGCGCAATCAGCTAGGCTTGCAGAACTATTTGAATACCTGCACAGGCAATTAACCTTGGCTACCGAGAGTATGAGCACCGAAGATGAGGATTCAGATATTTCATTAAAATACTCGGATTGGCAGAAAATCCAATCCATACATCTTATTCTTGCAAAATAT
>JGI25928J51866_1000110_pt1 | contig 17395 bp, 10 predicted proteins | sample LauGreFBDMM110DN_2_FD_51866 | JGI IMG/M metagenome (IMG submission 51866)
ACTGCGAGTTTCCCATCATTGATCCAAGCTTCGGCTAGTAATTTTATGCCATAGCCTAACTCGCGGGCGAAATGAATATCGGTGCTATCCAAACCTGAAATCCCAACACGATCAATGGCACTTAGTGGGATGGTTTGTGCAAAAGCAATTTGCACAAGGATAGCGAGTTTATGCGCAGTGTCGGTACCATCAACATCCATGGTAGGATCAGCTTCTGCGAACCCGAGTTTTTGGGCTTCTTCCAATGCATTTTGATAAGAGTCACCTGTTTCACTCATGCTCGTGAGGATGAAATTGCATGTGCCATTGAGAATACCGCGAAGCCCAATGATTTTATTTGCAGCAAGTCCCTGCGTAAGAGCACCGATGATCGGAATACCCCCAGCCACGCTTGCTTCAAAAGCCACACAGCGGTTATATTTCCTGGCACAATCGAAAACTTCCTTACCATGGGTTGCAAGCAAAGCTTTGTTGGCAGTTACAATATGCTTGCCAGAGGCAAGGGAATCTAAAATGGCTTTCTTAGTCCAGGTAGTTCCGCCCGCAAGTTCAACCACGACATCAAGAGAAGGATCATTAACAACATCTTCCCAGTGGGAAGTAATCATTGCATTGGGAAGATTTAAGTCTCGTGCTTTTGAGGGATCGCGGACAGCAACTTTTTTAAGTTCGAGGGGCCTGCCGGCTTTTTTTGCCAGCCTTTCTTGCTGCTCAAACAGCAATTTGGCAACTCCCGTACCAACGACACCCAAACCGATCATACCAATTTTTAAAGAAGAAGCAGGCATTTGCATAATCCAATCATCGTGAAAAGCAACAAATAACAAGCTTAGGAATACGAGACTACTAAAGCACATCTATGCAACTATTCTACAAGCTTACTTATTCTTTTTCTTGAATCGTTTAAAAGGAATTGTGGTTTGTGGGGCTTTTGGGCCCAACAACTTGCTGATTGTGCTGATTAGAAGCCCTTCATTAGGCGGTGAGAAAGCCCCTGTTGGCTCATACCCCCCTTCTGTAAAAGCTTTATCGGTTGGAATATAACCGGGTCCGCCATCCCCATACGAAGCAACACAAACAAATAAATCAGGGCGCATCTCCTGAGCTGCCAACTGATATTCAATAAAAGCTTCGCCAGGCAAATTCAAAATGGAAGCGGCCCCCAGATCCAAACATGAAACATCAATCACTTGTTCCCGCTTTTGTGCCCAGGCAAGTTTTAATGCTGCAATGGTCCGTTTAACTTTTGTTTCTTTAACATCTGCAACAACTCTCAGATTTTCTTCCAATGAAAACTCTTTCTCTTTGCGAGATCCCAACTTAACCTGTTCAACCCGCACTTCCATTTTTGTAATAGGGGAGGTGTAGGTGACTTTCCAAGCATCAGTCATCCCAAGATAAATTCTATCCCGTAATATGGCACGATTTTCTTTACTGCCATCGTTGTATTTTCCTGCGGTAATATTCCCGGCACACCCAGTGAAATACATTTGGAAAACTGAAGGGGAATCAGATTGTCTTTTTCTTCGAGCCAAGCCGCAAAAATCGGAACTCACCATGCCATCACCATAATAACTCATTGGATGCGTGGCATAATAATGAACTGCGACAACGGGCTTTTCACCCATCCAAAAGCTAAGAGTTCGAAGGATTGGATCAATCAACCCCTCGGGAAAATCTCGAACTTCCTTGCTTTTAGTAGCACTGGTACGAGTATGTTTTACTTTCCCTTGCGCATCAAGAATTCTGCGATTCGATGCAACTTGATTCACCCTGCCATAACCCGTTCCAACTCGATTTATTTTTTTTGTTTTTGCAAGGCCAGCCTTCAATGCCTCTGCAGTTTTTAATAGACATTGATCAAAATACTTGACATCCAAGCTGGACGAAGCATTGTTGGTTTTAATTATTTTTTCAGCCTCAATATCTGCAATTGGTGCGTTATGCTGATGCACTGCATGCACAAACACACGCTCGATGGTGGTATGAGCAGCATCTGCAAGAGCTTGGCGCCATTTTAAATGAGCATCATTGCGGATCTCACACCAATCTAAAGCACACAGAACCACGGGCGCACCGCAACCCAAAAGCACGATGCCAACAGCTTCCAATGGATCATCCTGCCCACGCACAGGTTCGATGCCACCTCCACAAAGTGGATGGCCTAAGGGTGGGGAAATATCTGCTGTGAATGTTCCTACATGGCAATTAAGCATGTATAAAAAATCCTAAAATTACATAAATCATTCATTCATAAGACTAGACTAACAAAGAATATACAACTAAAAAATTAAATGTTTAATTCACGCTAATTCTTCACAAAATCAAAAGGGTTGAGATAGACTACTCTCACGAAGGTTAAAATCAATAAATTGATGATGAGAATATTTATTTCTATCAATGGAGCAAAAGATGGCAAGCAAAATTGAAGTTCCCCCTGCAATTCATTTACGCCCTGAAGATAATGTTGCAATTGCGACGCGTACACTGGAAACAGGCGTTTCGATCGATGTCGGTGGAGATAAAATTGCGCCTTCTAAAAGAATTGGTTTAGGCCATAAAATGGCTCTAAAGCATATCAAAAAGGGCGAAACGGTCATCAAATATGGCCAGATTATTGGCTTTGCAACCACGGACATTAATCCTGGTGATCATGTTCATGTTCATAATATAGGGGCAGAAAATTTCGCTAGAGACTACGCCTTTTGTGCAGATCTCCCGCAACCCCCTGCTAAACCTTCAGAACTACGGCACTTCATGGGTTACGACCGTGGGGATGGCAGGTATGGCACACGCAATTACATCGCAATTATAAGCACCGTTAATTGTGCATCCAGTACCAGTAAATACATTTCCGAACGATTTCGTGCTTCCGATTTACTAAAGCAATACCCGAATGTTGATGGCGTCGTAGCGATCACCCACAAGGCTGGTTGCGCAATGCAATACAACGGGCCCGACCATAATCAACTTGATTTGACCCTTGCGGGCTTTGCCAAGCATGCAAATGTTGCTGCCTATATTTTAATTGGCCTTGGCTGTGAAACAGGCCAGGCAATCCATCTGATCGAAAACCAGAATCTCATTCAGTTGAATGGCACGAAAAATAAACCACTGGTGTTAAGTATTCAAGAATGTGGCGGCATTAAAAAAACTGTTGATGCTGGCATTAAAGCCATTGCAGAATTACTTCCTTCGGTTAACCAACACAAGCGGGTAAAAATTTCCGCAGATAAAATTATTCTGGGAACGAATTGTGGCGGGTCCGATGGCAATAGCGGAATCACTGCAAACCCCGCTCTTGGAATTGCCTCTGATTTATTAATTGCACATGGAGGAACCTCAATCATTGGGGAAACTACCGAGATTTATGGGGCTGAACACCTCCTTACACGAAGAGCCATCTCCAAGGAAGTCGGCCAAAAACTCGTGGACAGAATCAAATGGTGGGAATGGTACACGGGTATTTTTGGTGCTGAAATCAACAATAATCCCTCCCCTGGCAATAAGGATGGCGGGCTTACCACGATCTTTGAAAAATCTTTAGGCGCAATTGCGAAGGGTGGAAGCACTGCAATGGTGGATGTAGTTCGGTATGCTGAACCGGTTAAAGCAAAAGGTTTTGTTGTGATGGATACACCTGGTTATGATCCTGTGAGCATGACAGGAATCGTTGCAGGGGGTGCCAATGTTTTAGTATTCACCACGGGTAGGGGTTCTGTTTTCGGATGCAAACCTGCGCCTTCCATTAAAGTTGCAACGAATTCGCCCATGTATCATCACATGATTGACGACATGGACATCAACGCAGGTGTAATTCTTGAAGGAACCCCTGTGGAAGAAGTTGGGAAGCAAATATTCGAAGAAATACTTGAAGTTGCAAGTGGTAAAAAAACCAAGAGTGAAATCAACGGAGTTGGAGAAGAGGAATTTGCACCTTGGAGCATCGGGCCAACCCTTTAACTATTTAAAGGGTAAATTTCCTTGGGCATAATCCGAGAATCAAACCGGCAAGTAAGCCACTGACATGGCAGACATTGGCTACGGGGCCCAATATTCCCGTCATGCATAATACGAGCCAAAAAAGCAGGAATTTTACGGTAGAACTTGGAACACTTATTCCAAGTTCGGGTTGAAATTCTGCTTTCATCCAAGCATAGCCTAATAGCCCGTAGATTACTCCCGACATTCCCCCAAAAGTCGATGCGGGCCCAAGATGAAGGCCTTGGTTAAAACTAATCCCGCCCAGAAAAAGTTGAGCAAGGTTTGAAAAGAGTGCCATTGCAAAGAATAAAAAAAAGAATTTGATGGCCCCTCGTTGAAATTCGATCAAGCGTCCAAATTCAAATAATAACATGATGTTAAAGAGTAAATGAAGTGGTCCGAAGTGAAGAAAAACAGGCGTGATCAAACGCCATGGCTCAGTGGAAAATGCCAAGTTTGAAAATAGGCCCATCCCCTGTCCGGCCAAACCAAAAACCCGGACCATTTGCACTTTTTTTTCATCATCTAAAAGCATGGGTACACTTACAGCAAGGATGCAAATTGCAAGTAGAAAAGTGATTCGGGGAAATTGAACAACTTGATCCGAAAACTCAACTTTATATTCAGGGGTTGCTCTATCTTCTTTTTCTTGTTTAATTCGCTGATTTTTTGCTATTAANACCGCATCGCCATAAATCCCATTTTGAGGGTTCTCAAGGTATTTCAATAATTCCTGTTTACCCAGAATCTGTTTATCCTCATCCAATACCCACACATTATAACCAGCGTTATGCCTATCCATGCGAACCATGGTGCCTTGGGTGTAAAGGTAATCTTCGAACTTCCTGGCATCTACNGGATCAGGAATAAAACCAATTTGCCTCATAAAATCATTTCTTTCATTAGCGGGTACAATTAAACTTTCCTCATGGTAATGGAATCCGTACTCCAGTCTATATTTATCATTAGGTAGGCTCAATAATTGTTGGTCTAAGAGTATTTAAGAAAAGGAATAAGTTAAAGCGTGGAAAACAGCAAAGAACTCAAAGCACGATCCCAAAGATTGGCAAACAGACTTAAAGAGCTTTACCCTGACGCATATTGTGCGCTGACTTACCATTCGCCATTGCAACTTTTAATCGCAACCATCCTTTCAGCACAATGCACGGATGTAAGAGTAAACATGGTAACCCCTGCCCTTTTTAAGCGCTTTCCCACTTCTTTCAGCCTCGCAGATGCCAACCCCAATGAAATCGAATCACTCATACGATCCACCGGGTTCTATAAAAACAAAACCAAAAACATCATAGCTTGCTGCAAAGCATTGGTTAAGGATCATCAAGGGGAAGTACCAAAAACCATGGAAGAATTAGTGGTTCTTGCAGGCGTAGGCAGAAAAACTGCAAATGTTGTTTTGGGACATGCGTATGGCATTCCAGGCCTACCAGTCGATACCCATGTAGGAAGATTAAGCTTTAGGCTGGGGCTTTCGAAATCCAAGGATCCCGTAAAAATAGAATTGGATTTGCATCGGGTTATAAAAGAAGAAGAGTGGACAATATTTGGCCTTCGGATAATCGACCATGGCAGAAAAGTTTGCGCCAGCAGAAAGCCCAAGTGTGAAGATTGCGCCTTAAGCGATCTATGCCCACGAAAGGGAGTTATCAAAACACCAACCAAAGGAAAAAAGAAATCATGAACAATAACAGCTTACTCAATCGCTTTTGCGCCTATGTGAAAATTGATACTCAGGCAGATGAGAACTCCAAAACTTATCCCAGTACAAAAGGACAATTAGAATTAGGCAAAATGCTGGTTAAGGAACTTCATGAAATCGGAATCAAAGATGCCTACCAAACCGAATATGGCCTAGTATTTGGCACAATACCTAACAATGCAGGTAGATCTATCCCCACGATAGCCTGGGTCGCCCACATGGACACATCTCCTGAAACCTCGGGCAAAAATGTCGCTCCCCATTATTCATGAAAACTACGATGGTAAAGATATCATCCTTCCAAAAGATAAAACCAAGATCATCACTGCCAACGAAAATCACGACCTTCCACCCCTCAAAGGGAAAACCATCATCACCACCGATGGAACTACACTTTTAGGCGCAGATAATAAAGCAGGCGTTGCTGTTATCATGCAAGCTGCTCAGGAATTAATCAAAAACAACAGCATCATTCATGGCGATATACGCATCTGCTTTACTTGCGATGAAGAAATAGGCAAAGGCGTAAACCATCTCGATCTTAAAGAATTAGGTGCGATTGCAGCCTACACATTGGATGGCGGTGGGCAGGGCGAAATCGATGGCGAAACATTCTCTGCAGATCTGGCAACTGTCACCATTCATGGTAGAAATATCCATCCTTCCATTGCAAAAAACCGCATGACCAATGCCATCCGTCTTGCTGCGATTTTTATCGAGAGATTGCCTACCAAAAAACTTGCACCTGAAACTACCGAGGGAATGGAGGGCTTTCTTCACCCTTACACTATTGCAGGAGGCGTCGCAGAGGTGACGATCAAGATTCTATTGCGCGATTTTGATTCCAAAAAACTCCGCGAGTATGAAGCATTCCTCTCTCAGATCGCTTCTCAAATCCAACTCGAATACCCCGAAGCAAAGTTTGATATTATTGTGACAAAACAATATCGCAATATGGCGGATGGAATGAGCAAAGAACCCCGGGCGATACCGTTTGCTGTAGAAGCCATGAAACTCGCAGGTTTGCAACCAAAGGTAACTTCAGTGAGAGGTGGCACCGATGGATCAAGGATGACAGAAATAGGGCTTCCAACTCCCAACTTATCCACAGGAGAGCACAATCCCCATTCCCCTTTGGAGTGGACATGCCTCGAAGAAATGGAAAAGGCTGTTGAAGTTTTGTTACATCTGGCGCAAGTCTGGGCCAAACCTTAATTAGCGGGATTGAACTTTATCTAGGAATCAAGAACCTTTGCACTTTTATCCTTCGTATCACTCAACCACGCAACATCCGATTTATCATCTATAAAACGCTTGATTCCAACTTCTTTTATCTTTGCATCTGAAACCACATGCAAAGGAGTATAAGAGGGGTGGTGGGATTCCCTTGCGGGATTGTTTCTTGCAGCGTTATAGCAGCAAATCATCGACCACCTTGGGTTATCCGAATTATTCTGGTCTGATCGATGCAGCAAGTTAGGGTGAAAAAATATCGCATCCCCGGGTTCCATCACACAGTAAACCAAGGGCATTCTTTTTAAGATATCATTAACTCTTTCCATGTCTGCTCCAGCCTGATCCCCTGATAGCACATGGTTTATTCGCCCACAATGGTGCGACCCCGCAATAACTTGCAAACAGCCATTTTCTCGGGTGGCAGGATCGACTGCAATACTTACACTTGTAAGCAGCGGACGAAGAACATGGTTCTGATACCAATAGCCATAATCTTGGTGCCAAGCCCAAGCGCCACCAATTTTTGCATCCTTCATGATCATTTTAGAATGATAATGATAAGCCTCACCCTCAAGGATTTTTTCTACCGAACGAACCATGCGCTCGCACCGAGCAAACATTCCATAAATCCCATCCCCGGGGTGATTCCAAAGAGCGAGTTTNACAGTGCCACCTTCGCCNTCNCGCCTTCCAAAGGAGTGTTTGTCNAGTTCGTGATCTTNCCTTGCAGACTTACTTAAAAGATCAATTTCTTGGGGATCAAAAAAAGATTTAGATATGACAAAACCATCTTCNTGATATCGTGCGATATCAAAATCACTNAGCAATTTTCGGGTCATCAAAGCCTCCAGGTATTAATCATCGTAGTATGCTAATCGATGAACCAATGGAAGCAACCTCTAAGTGATCAACCCAGAATGGTTTTTCTTCGAGAAAGGTAATCCCATATTACATAGCGATCAAGATCCTTGCCCGCGACAAATATAACCCTGCCCTTCGAACTTTGAGCCATCTTGTATGCAAATTGCACATCTTCAGATGATTGATTCCAAGAGGACATAAGAAACACATTTACGGTGATTCCTTCGCGTGCGCAAAGCATTGCTTCCTTCAATGTTGCAGCCTCGGTTCTTGGGTCGGGAGGATAAAAAAGATACAAATCCTTGCCTTCAAAATGCGCAGTGGGCAAACCATCAGTAACAATCATAACCTGCTTATTGCAAGTATCGGAATTAGCCAGAAGATTGCGGGCCTGCTGTAATCCATGTTGGATATTAGTGAAGTGAGGAGGCACATCCATCTCTGTTATATCGGGGTCCGACATATCAGCCTTAAGCCTAACAACTGGATCAAAAACCGTCACAGGCTTGGGCATCAAAGATACTATTTCTGAACTGCTCCGAACCTTGGCAAAGGTGTACATCTCTACAAAGTGCAGCCTATCACCCGGATATTCCGAACGAATCAAGCCATCAAGAGCCAATCCCATTCGTTTCACATTCACATACTGCCCATCGTATCGCATTGATCCAGACATATCGAGAAGGACTACAGTGGCACACTTGGGGTTATTTTTAGTTTTGTTGACGACTAAATCCCCGGCATGAAGATATTCAGGCATCTTTCCACCCGAACGAACCAGCATATTTACAATGGAAGATTGAATATCAAGGCTGGCAAGTGAATCACCAAATTCAAAAGGTTTGGTCTTTTGGGTTTCTACAGAACCTTCGCCTGAAACTCCAACCATATGCCGACCTGACCGGGAAGCTTTTAGCTGATCAAAAATCTTACCGAGAAGCTTGGACTGAAAGATCTTATAGGCCTTGGGAGTCAACTTGAGATTCTTACCATCAGAATCTATACCCTGATTCTCCTGCATTGCCTTGATCATTTCCTGAATCTGCCTTTGCAACGCATTCAACTGGTCCATGTCGCCTGATTCCAAATATTCAGAAAGTTCCTCCATGTTGATGACACCAATCTGGGCATTCTCCATAGCATCTTTTAACTGCTTTAATAGCTCATCAATTTTCTCGAGTTCGGCTTTTACTTCCAATCCCTTGGGAACATCAAGAGATTGCGACCCCGTGAATTCATATTTAGATGCGAGTATATCAATCTGGTATTTGCTGGCTAGAGCTTCAAACACTCCGAGCAATTGATTTCCAAAAGGAGACTTTTCGCCACCCGCTTTGTACCAAAGATCTTCGATTTGATTCAATTGTTCCGACTTGGTCGCCTTCTTGAATTCATCAGCAATACTTTTGGGGGGTTTTAAGTTTCGATAAGAATCCTCGTACTCTTCTTTGGCCTCCTTAATCACCGACTCCGTCTCAAAGGTTTCGAGAATTTTTCGTTTCCTAGCTTCAAGAACCTCCATCAACCTTTCCATGGTGGGTCCAAATCCTTGAATTTGACTAGGATCTATCTGCACAGCTTTAGCTAACTGCTCCTCGGTCAATCTTTTGAGGGAACCATAATGCATCATGTGTTCAAACGCAGGGGAAACAAGATCCGGAGCATCCGAACTAGGGTTCGGGAAACTTACCGGGTCATACTTTTGATAAGTATGAACAATGCCACCAAACTTGGGTTCAGATGCCATCAATACCACCCCTTTTAGCGTAATTCGTAACTAATTCGGCCATGTTTTGAAGAACGGGAAATCTTGTCGGATGCATGCAAACCCGCAAGTACAAATTCGATGCAAGAAGCTCGAACTGCATCATTTTCACTTGGGTTTACTTCAAAGGTTTTCTCCCAAGCCTTGGGAATCACTTTGATTCTTTCCGCATAATGCGAAGAGGGAAGCATATCTCCCACCTCAATCTTCACACCTTTACCAAACACTTGTGATATCTCTTCCAACCCGCCCGCATCCACATACTCTTGAAACACAACTTTTACCGCATCAGCTATCAAAGAATCAAGAATCTGTTTTTCAGACATCTGATGACTACCCATCAAATCAAGTTCCAACTTCCCTAGCGATGATGATGCAAGATGTGACAGATCACTGATTCTAGGAACTGCAGAGGGTTCGTTAAGGCAAACACCCCTNCGCCTAGCGCTGGCAATCATGGTCTTATAATTGGCAATGGAAAACCTCGCACTTACACCAGACTGCTGATCAATAAACTTCGATTTTCGTGCAGACCTGCTAATTTGTTCAACGATCTCTTTCATAAATCTAGGAACAGCAACAGGAAATTCTTTATCTTCAACATTCCCTGCTTCTTGCTCCATAATCTCAATCCCGCCATCCCGATCAAGTGGATAATGAGTTTGAATAAGCGAGCCTATTCGATCCTTAAGCTGCGGGATGACTTTACCACTGCGGTTATAAGTTGAGGGGTTAGCAGAAAAAAGAACAAAAATATCGATATCAAACTTAATGGGATAACCACGAATTTGAACATCCCGCTCTTCCAAAACATTAAACAAACCAACCTGCACCAACTCATCCAACTCTGGAATTTCATTCATTGCAAATATACCACGATGCATTCTTGGTATTAGTCCAAAAGCTAGGGCGTCTTCATTTGCCATGCTTACACCAGAAACCAACTTACCTGGATCAATTTCACCAATGATATCAGCGAATTTTGTACCAGGAGCCAATCTTTCGGCATATCGATCTTCACGCTTCCACCACCCGATCGGAACCTGATCATCAGGATGCTGGGCAAGAAATTTTTTACCCGCTGTGGTAATCGGATTGTAAGGGTCTTCGTGTACGGGAATCGAGGGATGATCAATATAAGGAATGTACTCATCAAGAAACTGAATCAACGAACGCATAAGCCTACTTTTAGCCTGACCTTTTTCTCCTAGAAAAAGAATATCATGGCTAGCAAGAAGGGCAATTTGCAAAGAAGGCAAAACCGTATTTTCATACCCAATGATTCCAGGAAACAAGGGCTTATTATTTTTAAGTGCCTTAAGAAGATTGCCCCGAATTTCTTCCTTAACCGGTTTTGATTTCCAATCTGTTGCCTTAAGCTGTTTAAGATTGCTTGGAAGTTCTGACATATTCATAATTGACCCATAATTCTAGAGATTAAACTCATAACCCAACCTTATTGTAATTTAGAAATGAATTTTAAAACAAATATTAAAAAGAATTCTCGAAAATCGTTTGAATTCCTGTTCTTATATTGTGATAAGTAATTTTAAAAATGTAGAAACCTATGTACAGAAGCGACATCGAACTCGAATTAAAGAGCATTGAACCAAGACTTTTACTTGTCCCAAGAAAAGTCGTGGACAAGGTTGTTTTGCACCAACGCAAACTTCCAGCAATCTTGGGTTTGATTTCTGGCCAATTTTCCAATGTTGATTCCGTTTGGACAGATTTTGAAACCCTCAACGCAATTGCTCAAGAAATTGAATTTGAATTGGAAATCGGTTCTCTGCCTTTTGGAAGAATATTACTCCTTGCAAAAGTTGAAAGCGAAATGTCCGGGAAATTCAATACCGAACAACGCAACATTTTGTATTGGCGCAGGATTTTTCATGCAGAGGTAAAACTTAAATTTTTCGAGCTTAAAGAGCAAGGGCTTTTATCTAGCACAAAGATTGAAAACAAAATCAAAACCATAGGGCGGACCGTTTTTTCTGAAGCTTTGATGGTATTGGAACAAGAACATAAGATTTTTCCTGAACAAGACATTACAGACAAATATATTTCATTTGCAGCTTGCTTTGCAGAACTCTATCGCTTTTCAGAAAACCTTCTTACAAACTATTTCCCTTCGATCAAGGATTACGAATCCTTACTCTTAATTATTAAGGATGATGTTTCAGAGGATGTCATTTTTCAGGAAACCCGATTAACTGGAACTCAAAACCCCCATCCCACTCCTGAAACCCACGCAGAAGAATCGAGCGAATATTTTAAAAGGCTTTCAGAACAGGCAGAAAAAGAATCTCTACTCAACAATGCAACCGAATCTGCAATATTATGGACACAGGCAAACCGGGTTGCGCCAGCGGAGTTATCGCCTGACACCCTCGAAAAAGCACACAAGGAAATCCGTAAACTTGTTAAAAGGCTTCAATCTGCACTAAATTTCAATTCAAATGATTTCCAAAACTGGGAATCAGCACTTCTCCCTCTTTTAGATAAAGCGGATCAAGGATCTTTTCCCGTAGAAGCTAGGTTGCTTACAGAACTACAAAGTGCGTGCGAAGATTACGAACAGGAAATATACCGAATCGATATTTTAGGCTGGGCAATGTCGTTGGGAAAAAAGTCAATGAAACGCCCATTGCGTTTTCAACGATTAATAAAAATCCACCAAAGGCTTAAAGAAGCAAGCCTTAATGCCATCACAACCAGGTTGGCCTTTGCAGACCGAAAAAAACTGGAAACCCTGCTCCAATTGGTTTGGAAGCAAAATGAAAAAAAGCTTCGCAATGAAATCCGACCAATCATTGAAAACAATTTGCAATTGGTTGGATTAAAAGGTGAGGGGGCGTTTGGCGAAATAGCCAGGCGAAGATTAGTCGAGGAGTTTCTCGACCTTATTATTGAACAAGGGTACCTCAATTACTCTGAGTTACGGGATATGATTTCCAGAAATCACCTTAAACTTGAAGATGTCAGAGATGCTTCATCTTTTTTTAAGGGAGATGCACTTCTTACTTTAGATGAAAATCTTTCCGTACAACTAGATGGGATTTATAGGCGCAGTGATTTTTATCTACGCTGGCTTGAAAAATCCACTGCATTAAACTTCGGTACCGCAACGGGCAGAACTCTCACCAAATTTCTTACTCTTCCCTTTGGTGGTTCGTTTTTACTTATCGAATCTGCGGATTTAATTAATGATAAAATTTCCGGGGAACGCATCCCTGATTTGACCAGAACATTAGCTTTTATTGCTCTTGGCATATTCTTTTTTGGCATCATCAACAATATTTCATTCCGAACTTTTGTTCTCGAAGTACTTTTGTCTTTTTGGAAAACTGCAAAGTTTATCTTTTACAAGATCCCTTCAGCCCTTCTTACTTGGAATCCTTTTTTATTAATCTGGAAAAGCTTACCGGTACAGGTTATTTATTCACTGATACTCAAACCCCTTGTATTTACCGAAGCCATCGCCCTTTGGTTACCTAAATCCTACCCCTATCATGTAGGCGAGATTGTTCTTTTCATCGGGTTTACCTTGTTACTTAATTCTAGGCCGGGAAGATTATTGTCAGAATTTGCAATCTCAGGGGTGATGACTTTGGGGAAATTAGTCCAAGATGGATTGATTTCCATTCTCTTCACCATCATGGTCCAAAGTTTCAAGAAAACCATTGAAGGGCTTGAGTTTGTACTGCAATGGGTTAATGATTGGTTAAGGTTAAGAGGGCGGGCAAAACCATGGCAGGTAGCATTGCGTGGCATATTAGGATTGCTTTGGTCGCCTATCGCATTTTTCCTGCGCTTTTATACCGTTGTTTTGATTGAGCCGGGTATCAACCCGATCAAATTTCCCATTTCTTCCGTAGCTGCAAAATTCACCTACCCAATTATCATCCCGCTCACTCCAGCAATCGTTCACTTCTTCTCGCCTTTCATTGGCGATGTGGTTTCAAACTTATTCTTTGGCACAACCATCTGGCTCATGCCCAACTTATTCGGCTTTCTTTTCTGGGAAACCAAAGAAAACTGGGGATTATACAGGGCTAATAGGCCTCAATCACTTCGGCCGATGGCGGTAGGAACTCATGGCGAAACCATCCCGCAACTTCTAAAACTAGGATTCCACTCTGGAACAATACCCAAACTTTTTATGAAATTACGAAAGGCGGAATTGGAAGCAGTATCAAGAAGCGATTGGCGCAAAGCAAGAACGCTAAGGCTTGATTTACAAACCATCAAAGAAAGACTAGCACGGTTTATTGAACGGGATCTGCTTATACCGATGCAACAAAACAACAAATCATTTATTAAACCCCTTCGAGTTTCAGAAATTTCCTTAGGGCTAAATCGGATTGAAGCAGAAATGACGGGCATGGATGATAACGGTTACGCCTCGTTCAAAATTTCCCTAGAGTTGGTCGATGGAATACTTATGGGAAGTGTATCCAAACCGGGTGGCACACTTGCTTTAAATGAACAGCAAAATCGGTGCCTAAGTTTGGGCATCGCGGGATTGTACAAGTTCGCTGGAATTGAAATTTCGAAGGAACAAGTGACCAGCAATCTGCCAAGCTGGGTATCAGATTGGAAAATATCTGAAGGAAATCTCGTACTCTTTTCTGAAAACCAAAGCACGATACTCGTACCGATTAATACAGGCGAACCCCTGCTAAAACTTCAAGTTAAAAATCTTGAAAAGGCATGCACACTAAACACACTCGATGCAGAAAGACTTTTATTCGGCAGACAACCACTGACCTGGCAGGAATGGTCGGAAGGTTGGGATCGATCTGCAAACAGCCTCTATGTATGGCCTCTTTATTATGCAGGGGTGGAACCTGATATCGTGGGTAACGCACCAAACAGAATTCCGTTTGATACAATCAAATGCTGGCAAGAAACCCCAGAGAGCGCAGACTTAAACCAAGGTTATAAGTCAGTATAAAAGCTATTTTGTTCCCTGCCACTCAAGCCCCAAGGTGGTGAATTTTTCGCGCTTAGCGAGCACTTCCCAAGGGCTGCCAGCCGTATTCTTAACCAGTGCTTCCATAGTTTTCGTGGATTCTTTTGCAAGTTTCTTGCCTGCGCTATCGCCTTGCAGTTTTGCTGTTGCGGCTAATTTCCAACCGCCATGCAGCTTGGCATCCCTTGCAGGAAGTTCTTTTCGCATCTGGCCTAGCATTGATTGGTATTCGTAAAGGTAAGCGATCTGGGCTTCTAGGCGTGCGCGAATGAAATCATAATTCGCCTGCCAACGCTTACTTTCAGCGTCTTTCATTTCTTCACTTTTCTTAAGGTCATCAAGAGCTTCCAGTAAGTTTACAAACATGCGGGCGACCTCTTTCTCATCATTTTCAATACCTGCCTTAAAGGTGATTTCATTGGAAGGTGCCCGATATCCATCCTTAAGAACGCTGAGATTAACTTTGGACTTGGTTCTTTTTTCATTTACTTCTTTTTTAATATCATCGGGAGGAGGCAGAGATGAAATCACCCAAAGCTCAATGCGGGCTTTTTTAACATTTTGCTGTAACTCCGTTTCTGGCCCATCTACTTTTGCATATTCTTTGATGATCTTATCCGCAATTGGGGGAAGATATTCCAAACGAATTGAATTATCTATTTCAGAAGCTTTTACCGGGGGCGCTCCAATTTCCTCGAGCACCGATTTAACAAGCGCAATACCCTCTTTACTAACAGGTTTAAAACCAGCAATGGCAAGTTTGGGAGGCATGGGTTCAGAAGGGTCAAACTCTGCACCATTATCTTTAAACACCCCATACATTTTAGGAGTTTGCTTGAATTTTTGTTCCTCTGCAAGGACATCAACATTTTTAACAGTGGCCTCAAAAAGCTTATCAATTGGAATATTATCGCCCTGCCTTTGGATCTGACCTTGAACACCTTTTTGCAAAGCATCCACAAAACCATCCAAAAATACGCCCAATGGTTCGCCATCTGTTTCCATTGATCGCTGTTCCGCAGAACATGCGGTGATCACCTGAAGGCCAGCAGGAACAGCCTTGATGACTTCTTCCATTTTTGCGCTCATAGGTTGGCCGCCCGGGCGCTCAATACCAATCGTGGGACTGAATCTACAAACATCCAGTACAAGAATTTTCTGATGCGCAGCACAAGTATCTAGTTCCTTATAAAGCCATGCCAATGGGATTAGGCTTGTTGGATCTGTAAGATCACCTTCAATAGGTGCGAGGTAAACTTGTCCATCATTTTCGACAGCATGCCCAACAAAAACCAGCATTACATGGTCTTGTTTTCGAGATGATTTTAAAAACTCTGTAATCGTGCTTTCAACAACAGATTTTGTAGGGGGAGTGGGATTCTCTTTTGCTGCATCACTAAGGTGCATGATTTGGTTCGCAGGCACCCGCATCTGATTTGTCAAATATTTAGAAATAGCTGGAATATTTTTCATGCCTTGCACCATCAAACCATACTGGGTTGGGTTGGCGTAAAGGTAATTGTGAATGCTTACAACCAAGGCCCGCCTAGGGAAGGGTGAAGTCGAAACTGCACCATCACCCTTCTTTTTGTTTTCCCCNGNNCCNTTNNCCTTNTTTCCATCTTTANTTTGGTCAATTTGATCTGCATCCTTNGGCTTTCCTTTACCATCAACAACAGCCATATCCCCGTCTTTTTCTTTCAATTTATCTTTAAGGTAAGGCACCGCCATGACCAAAACTACACCTAAAATACCCATAAACAACAAGACAACGATGGGAATAACCCAGTTCACTTTTTTCTTGCGGTACTTCGAAGTATACGATGAGTCGTAATTCACATCAGTTAACCCAAACTGATTTGTCACAGATTGAGATCCCGCATGATTTACGGGTATTGGCGGAACGCTAGGCATAGGTGGAACGCCATTACGACCAGCAGCAGAAGGCACCGGAGGTACAACCGGGGTTTGCGGAGGTTGCCGGGTTGGGTTTGTTTTTGCACCCGATTGCGGTTGCGGAATATTAGGCTTTATTTGCATAGCCATGTTGCAAAATTTACAGCGAATAACCTGGTTGACCCATTGGGTCGGAACCTTAAGAACTTTTTTACAACCAGGGCAAGTGGCATTGATAGCGGTAGACATTTTTAAACCTTTAAAAACAGGAAATCATTTCCTGATATCAAGAGCAGAAGCTTTATATATCATAACCTCTAATATTAAGACGGTGAACGACAAACTTTTGATTCAAGATTTATAATTATTATAACAAAAACATAAAAAAGACTGCTTAATCAAGAACTAAAGTATCTGCATTAAAAACCGGGCCATCCACGCAGATTCTTTTATAATCCCAACCGCCCTCTGCCTTTACTTTTACAACACAGCTAAAACAAATTCCCAAACCACAAGCCATGGGGGATTCAAGCGAAACATGGCATGGCATGTTTTGCTCTAGGGCAAGTTTGCAAAGCGCATGAAGCATGGGTTCGGGGCCACACCCGTACCAATGATCAGCCATGGGCAATGTTTTAAGTAATTCTGTTACGCGACCATGAAAGCCCTTGGAACCATCATCGGTTGCGCAAAACAAATTCAAACCAATACCTTCAAAATGATCAATACCTGCAAGAAAAGGCGCAGAGCGGACCCCGTAAATCATCGTGATCTTATTAAGCGATTTTTTTAGTGCATCACCGCCATAGGCTTTGATGCCGAGTAATTGTTTTCCAAAGGCCAGGAAAGGAGTTTGTCCGATGCCTCCTGCAATAAAAGCGACATGATCTTTGTTAGGAAAAATGGGAAAGGGCTTGCCTAAAGGCCCCCATATATCAATTGTTTGGCCTGGAACAACAGC
>JGI25928J51866_1000111_pt1 | contig 17394 bp, 15 predicted proteins | sample LauGreFBDMM110DN_2_FD_51866 | JGI IMG/M metagenome (IMG submission 51866)
CCATCACGGGCACCAACGGCAAAACCTCGAGCGCCTGGTGGCTGGCCCAGGCCCTGTCGCGCCTCAAGCACCCGCCCATGCCCTGTGGGCTGGTCGGCACCCTGGGCATCGGGCAGGTACCGCTGGCCGAGAGTGACGTCTCGGCCTTGCAGCCAAGCGGTCTGACCACACCCGATGCGGTGCTGCTGCAGCAGAGCTTTCGCCAATTTGTCCAGGCCGGCTTGCAGGCCTGCGCCATCGAAGCCTCGTCCATCGGTCTGGCCGAAGGGCGCCTGGCTGGCACCCAGATCCGCAGCGCCATCTTCACCAACTTCACGCAAGACCACCTGGATTACCACGGCAGCATGGCCCAGTACTGGGAGGCCAAGGCTGCGCTGTTTCGCTGGCCTGGCTTGAGCAGCGCAGTGATCAACATCGACGATGCGCACGGCGCCAGCCTGGCGTTCGAGGTGGCCCAGCGGGTGCCTGATGTGTGGACCGTGTCTTGTCAGCAGACTGCGCGGCTTCAGGCCTGCGACATCAAGCAGGGGGCTGTCGGCCTGGAGTTTGTGGTCTGCGAAGGGCAGCAGCGCCACAGCGTTGCGACTGCCCTGATCGGCCACTACAACCTGGCCAACCTGCTGGGCGTGATGGCCGCCATGCGGGCTCTGGGCGTGCCGCTGGCCGAGGTGGCTTCGGTCTGCGCCAGCCTGAGCCCGGTGCCCGGACGCATGCAGCGGGTGAACAGTGCTGCAGGGGCGCTGGCGGTGGTCGACTACGCACACACGCCCGATGCGCTGGCCAAAGCCCTGCAGGCCCTGCGTGGGCTGGCAGATGCGCGGGGCGGGCGGCTGTGGTGCCTGTTTGGCTGCGGCGGCGACCGCGACCGTGCCAAACGCCCATTGATGGGCGCCATGGCCGAACAGCATGCAGACCAGGTGCTGCTCACCAGTGACAACCCGCGCAGCGAATCACCCCAGGCCATCATCGCGCAGATCGCCGCGGGTGTGTCCCAGCCCAGCCGGCTGCTGGTGGAGCCCGACCGGGCCCGGGCTATTGCCCAGGCGCTGGGCGCAGCCGGCGCCCATGATGTGGTTTTGATTGCTGGCAAGGGCCATGAGCTCTACCAAGAGGTGGGCGGCCAACGGCTGGCTTTTTCGGACGTGCAGCAGGTGCTTTTGGCCCGGCCGCGCCAGACGGCTTCCGTGCAGGGGCAAGCATGAGCAGCATGTGCACGCTGGCCCAGTGCCTGCCTTGGCTGAGCGGCGCACGGCTGCACGGCGCTGGCAGCACGGCTGTGCACAGGGTACACAGCGATACCCGCACGCTGGCTGCTGGCGACCTGTTCGTACCCCTGCGTGGCGAGCGCTTTGATGCGCATGATTTTTTAGCCCAGGCGCAGGCGCGTGGTGCGGTGGCGGCGCTGTGTGAGCTCGGCGCCGCCGAGCGGCTGCTTGCCGCAGGCCTGCCTGGCCTGCTGGTGCCCGACACCCGCCTGGCCCTGGCCGAGCTCGCCAGCGGCTGGCGCCGGCAGTTCAGCCTGCCGCTGATCGCTGTGACTGGCAGCAATGGCAAGACCACGGTAACCCAGATGCTGGCCGCGATTTTGCAGGCCTGGAAACCCCAGGCCAGTCTGGCCACCCAGGGCAATTTGAACAATGACATCGGCCTGCCGCTGAGCTTGCTGCGCCTGCGCGCGCAGCACGAGATCGCAGTGCTCGAGCTGGGCATGAACCATCCCGGGGAAATTGCCCTGCTGGCGGGCTTGGCCCGCCCCACAGTGGCGCTGGTCAACAACGCACAGCGCGAGCACCTGGAGTTCATGGCCACGGTGGCCGCGGTGGCCCAGGAAAACGGCTCGGTGATCACTGCCCTGCCGACAGACGGCGTGGCGGTGTTCCCGGCGCAAGACCCGTTCGCGCCGCTGTGGGCCAGCCTGGCCGGTTCGCGCCAGGTGCTGCGCTTTGGTGATGCTGCCCAGCCCGGTGCTGATGTGGGCTGCAGCCGCGCCAACTGGTCTGGTACGGCCTGGGAATTGGCGGTAACTACCCCGCTTGGCCAACTGCACTACAGCCTGAAAATTGCCGGGCGCCACAATGTCGACAACTCCCTGGCTGCCGTGGCTTGCGCCGTGGCAGCGGGCGTGCCCCTGCCTGCAATTGCCCAGGGACTGGGCGCTTTCCGGGCCGTGAAAGGGCGCTCACAAGCGCGCCTGCTGCGCTTGCAAGGGCGCCAAATAACGCTGGTTGACGACAGCTACAACGCCAANCCAGACTCGGTGCAGGCAGCGATCGAATTGCTCGCCAGCCTGCCCGCGCCACGCCTGCTGGTGCTGGGCGACATGGGCGAGGTGGGTGCGCAGGGAGCGCAGTTTCATGCCCAGGCCGGTGAGTTAGCCCGCCAACACGGCATTGAGGCCCTGTTCACCCTGGGCCCGCTGTCTGCGAGCAGCGCTGGTAGTTTTGGGGCCGGCCGCCATTTTGCCGATATGGCCGGTCTGCAGGACGCCGTGCTGGCGGCCTTGCCAGGCCTGGGCAGCCTGTTGGTCAAGGGTGCCAGGTCGATGAAGATGGAGCGGGTGCTCGAGCTCATCGAGGCGCAGGTCAGCGCCAGCGAGGTGCCCCATGCGGCCTGATCCCCAGCCCCGGAGCCGGCCATGTTTTTAAGTCTTGCCCAGTGGTTGCAGACGGTCTCGCCCGAGTTCAGTTTTTTTCGGGTGTTTCAGTACCTGACCTTTCGGGCCGTGATGGCCGCCCTGACCGCCCTGCTGATGGGCTTGGCAGCCGGCCCCTATGTGATCCGCTACCTTGGTGCGCTCAAAATCGGCCAGCCGATTCGCAGCTACGGCGTGGCCGAGCACCTCAGCAAAAGCGGCACGCCCACCATGGGCGGGGTGCTGATTTTGCTGTGTATCGCGACCTCCACCCTGCTGTGGTCCGACCTGAGCAACCGCTTTGTCTGGATCGTGCTGGCCGTGACCCTGGGCTTTGGCGCGGTCGGCTGGTTCGATGATTGGCGCAAGGTGGTGCACAAGGACCCCGAGGGCATGCGCTCCCGTGACAAATACCTGTGGCAGTCGCTCATCGGCCTGGTCGCCGCGCTCTACCTGGTGTTCAGTATTTCTGAGAACTCCAACCTGCGGGTGCTCGAGCTGTTTTTGCGCTGGGTGCAATCGGGCTTTGCCCTGGACCTGCCGCCCAAAGCCGGCCTGCTGTTGCCCTTCTTCAAGGAAATCAGCTACCCCCTGGGGGTTTGGGGCTTTGTGCTGATGACCTATTTGGTGATTGTTGGCTCCAGCAATGCGGTCAACCTCACCGACGGGCTGGACGGCCTGGCCATCATGCCGGTGGTGATGGTGGGCTCAGCGCTGGGCGTGTTTGCCTATGTCACGGGCAGCTCGGTTTACTCAAAATACCTGTTTTTTCCGTATATCCCGGGATCGGGCGAGTTGCTGATTTTTTGCGCCGCCATGGCTGGCGCCGGGCTGGCCTTTTTGTGGTTCAACACCCACCCGGCGCAGGTCTTCATGGGCGACGTGGGCGCACTTGCCCTGGGCGGTGCACTCGGCACCATTGCGGTCATCGTGCGCCAAGAGATTGTGCTGGCCATCATGGGCGGTATTTTTGTTGTCGAGGCCCTGTCGGTGATGTTGCAGGTGGGTTATTTCAAGTACACCCGGCGCAAGTATGGCGCGGGCCGGCGCCTGTTCAAGATGGCGCCCTTACACCACCATTTCGAGAAAAGCGGCTGGAAGGAAACCCAGGTGGTGGTGCGCTTCTGGATCATCACCATGCTGTTGTGCCTGGTCGGCCTGTCTACCTTGAAGCTGAGGTAAGCCGTGCTGCGCCTGCAAGACCAATATGTGCTGATTTTGGGCCTGGGTGCGTCTGGCCTGGCCATGGCGCGATGGTGTGCGCTGGCGGGTGCCAAGGTCACCGTGGCAGACAGTCGTGAGAACCCGCCCGGGCTGCAGCTCTTGCAATCGCAGTGGCCACACATCCGTTGTCTGGCTGGCCCGCTTGGCCCCGAGCTGCTGCAGGGCGCACCGTATGGGGCTGTATTTCGCAGCCCTGGCCTGGCACCTGCAAGCATTGCGCCGCTGCTCGCTGCGGTCCGGNCGCAGGGGCTGNACCTGGGTGGCGAGCTCGATTTGTTCATGCAAGCGCTGCGCGACTTGCAACTTGAGCGCAGCTATGCGCCCAAGCTGCTGGCCGTGACTGGCACCAATGGCAAGACCACGGTCACGGCCCTCACCGGGCAGCTGCTCGAACGGTCCGCACGGCGGGTGGCGGTGGCCGGCAACATCGGCCCCACCCTGCTCGACACCCTGCGCGAATGGCTTGACCGGCCGGCCCTGCCCGAGGTTTGGGTGCTTGAGCTGTCGAGTTTTCAGCTCGACGCCTGCGCTGCTTTTGAACCCAGCGCGGCGGTGGTGCTCAACCTCAGCCAAGACCATCTCGACTGGCATGAAAACATGGCCGCCTACGCCGCCGCCAAGGCCCGGGTGTTTGGCCAGCAGGCGCTGATGCTGCTCAACCGCGACGACCCGCTGGTGATGGCGATGCTGCCTGCGCCCACCCGACTCAAGTTGCAGCGCCCGCAACAGCGGGCGTACATCACCTTTGGCGCGGGTTTGCCGCAGCGCCCTGGAGATTTCGGCATTGAAGAGGTGAATGGCGTGGCCTGGCTGGTGCGCGCCATGGAGGCTGATGACAGCCTGCGCCCGCGCCGGGGTGAGACTGTGGCCCTGCACCTGCAACGCCTGATACCGGCTGATGCCCTGCGCATCCGCGGCCGCCACAACGCCCTCAATGCGCTGGCTGCGCTGGCGCTGTGCCAGTCGGTGCGCTGCGCGCTTGGACCCCTGCTGTATGGTTTGCGTGAATACCGAGGTGAGCCGCACCGGGTGGCGGCGGTGGCCAACATCAACGGGGTTGAATTTTTTGATGACAGCAAAGGCACCAATGTAGGCGCCACGTCGGCGGCCTTGCACGGCCTGGGCCTGGAGCGCCGCCTGGTTGCTATTTTGGGCGGCGAGGGCAAGGGACAGGACTTTTCGCCATTGGTCGAGCCGGTGACCCGCTTTGCACGCGCNGTGGTGTTGATCGGCCGCGATGCCGGACTCATCAGCGCCACACTGCTGCGCTGCGGCGTGCCCCTGGTCGAGGCCAGTTCCATGGCCGATGCGGTGGGGCAGGCCGCTGCCCTGGCCCAGCCCGGCGACGCGGTGCTGATGTCGCCCGCCTGCGCCAGCTTTGACATGTTTGACAACTACCAGCACCGCGGCGAAATGTTCATAGCCGCCGTCAACGCCCTGGCCGCCGACGCCGGCGTCTTGCCAAGTGTGGAGGCAACAGCGTGATTTTTGTATCGCCTCGGCTCACTGCCTGGATGGATCGCTTGCGCGGTCCGGCAGTTGCTGGCTTGCCGGTGGGCCTGGGCCGCTCGGGCAGGGGCCGCGCCGAGCGTCAAAGCGCGTTGTTGGCGGGCATTGACAAAACCCTGGTGTGGGTCGCGCTGAGCCTGATTTTGTGGGGTTTGGTGATGGTTTATTCGGCCTCGGTGGCCATGCCTGACAACCCGCGCTTTGCCAAGTACACCCACGGCTATTTTCTAGCCCGGCACCTGATGTGGCTGGGCCTGGCCTTTGCTGCGGCCCTGTTGGTTTTTCAGGTGCCGGTGGCGCTGTGGCAAAAATATGCGGTGCGTTTGTTTTTGTTCTCGCTGCTGCTGCTGGCGCTGGTGTTGCTGCCCTCTGTGGGCAAGGTGGTNTATGGTGCGCGCCGCTGGATTTCGCTCGGCCCGCTGAGCTTTCAGCCCTCGGAGTTGGCCAAGCTGGCAGTGCTGGTTTATGCGGCTGATTACATGGTTCGAAAGATGGATGTCAAAGAACGCTTCCTGCGCCATGTCATGCCCATGGCTGCGGCAGTGATGCTGGTGGGTCTGCTTCTGCTGGCAGAGCCCGACATGGGCGCTTTTTTGGTGATCGCTGTCATCGCGATGGGTATTTTGTTTCTTGGCGGTGTCAATGCCCGCATGTTCTTTTTGATCGCCGCCTTGCTGGTGGTGGTGTTTGCGCTGATCATTGCCTCCAGCGAATGGCGGAGCGAACGCATCTTTGCCTATCTGGACCCTTGGAGCGCGAAAAACGCCTTGGCCAAAGGCTACCAGCTGACCCATTCCTTGATTGCCATCGGGCGCGGTGAGATTTTTGGCGTTGGCCTGGGCGGCAGCGTCGAGAAGCTGCACTGGCTGCCCGAGGCCCACACTGATTTTTTGCTGGCGGTCATTGGCGAAGAATTTGGCCTGGTGGGTGTGCTCAGCGTGATTGGCCTGTTTTTTTGGCTGACACGACGCATCATGCACATCGGGCGCCAGTCGATCGCTCTGGAGCGCGTGTTTGCCGGCCTGGTGGCCCAGGGAGTGGGAATCTGGTTGGGTTTCCAGGCCTTCATCAACATTGGCGTCAACCTTGGAGCCTTGCCCACCAAGGGCCTCACTCTGCCTCTCATGAGCTATGGTGGCTCCGCCATTTTGCTCAACCTGATCGCCCTCGCCCTGGTGCTGCGCATTGACCATGAGAACCGCCAGCTCATGCAAGGAGGCCGCCTATGACCAGCGCCGCAGTCGCGCCAGCGCAGCGCACCGCGCTCATCATGGCCGGGGGCACCGGGGGGCATATTTTCCCCGGACTGGCGCTGGCCCTGGCTCTGCGCGAGCGAGGTTGGCGGGTGCACTGGCTGGGTGCTAGCGGCACTGCTAAGCAGGCCAGCATGGAGAGCGAACTGGTGCCACCGCAGGGGTTTGCCTTTGAGCCGATTGATTTTTCTGGTGTGCGCGGCAAGGGCTGGCTGACCCTGGCCCTGCTGCCGCTGCGCCTGTTGCGGGCTTTTTGGCAAAGCCTCCAAGTGGTGCGGCGAGTCAAACCCGATGTGCTGGTGGGGCTGGGCGGCTTTGTCAGCTTTCCGGGCGGCATGATGGGTGTGCTGTGGGGCAAGCCCTTGGTGCTGCATGAGCAGAACTCGGTCGCCGGCCTGGCCAACCGGGTGTTGGCCGGGGTGGCCGACCGCATCTTTTGTGCCTTTCCCCAGGTGCTCACCAGGGGCGTCTGGGTGGGCAACCCTTTGCGCAGCGCTTTTTTGGCGGTAGCCGAACCGAGCGAACGCTTTGTCGGGCGCAGCGGCGTGCTCAAGTTGTTGGTGCTAGGCGGCAGCCTGGGTGCCCGCGCCCTCAATGACATCGTGCCCCGCGCCCTTGCCCTGCTGGAGCCGACGCAGCGGCCGCAGGTGCTGCACCAAAGCGGCAGCCGGCAGATCGATGCCCTGCGTGCCAACTATGCCGCTGCGGCGGTGCAGGCTGATCTCACCCCCTTTATTGAGGACACGGCCCGGGCCTTTGCTGAGGCTGACCTGGTGATCTGCCGCGCCGGCGCCAGCACCGTGACCGAGATTGCGGCGGTGGGCGCGGCGGCTTTGTTTGTGCCATTTCCGTCGGCGGTAGACGATCATCAAACCCACAATGCCCGTTTTTTGGTCAGCCGGGGTGCTGGCTGGTTGCTGCCCCAAACCGAGCTCACGCCGCAGTATTTGGCGCAGTGGCTGCAACAGACACCGCGCGCCGAGTTGCTGGCCCGTGCCGTGCAGGCCCGGGCCGCAGCCAAAACCGGTGCGACAGCCAGCCTGGTGGCTGCCTGCGAGGAGCTGACAGCATGAAGCACGCGGTGCGCCATATTCATTTTGTCGGGATTGGTGGGGTTGGCATGTCGGGCATTGCCGAGGTGCTGCAGAACCTGGGCTACCAGATCTCGGGCTCTGACCTGAGCGACAGCCCGACCCTGCGCCGCCTGGCAGCGCTGGGCATACAAACCCGTTTGGGCCATGCTGCCAGCCATGTGGCGGGAGCCGATGCGGTGGTCACATCCACCGCCGTGCAGCCGGACAACCCCGAGGTCCTGGCGGCCGGGTGCGCCGTATTCCAGTGGTGCCACGCGCTCTGATGCTCGCCGAGTTGATGCGCCTCAAGAAGGGCATTGCCATTGCCGGCACCCATGGCAAGACCACCACCACCAGCCTGGTGGCAAGCGTGCTCGCCGAGGCCGGACTCGACCCGACTTTTGTGATTGGTGGGCGGCTCAACAGCGCGGGAGCCAATGCGCGCCTGGGGCAGGGCGACTACATCGTGGTGGAGGCCGACGAATCTGACGCATCCTTCCTCAACCTGCTGCCGGTCATGGCGGTGGTGACCAATATCGACGCCGATCACATGGAGACCTACGGCCATGACTTTGGCCGCCTGCAGCAGGCCTTTGTTGATTTTCTGCACCGCATGCCCTTTTATGGCACCGCAATTTTGTGTACCGACGATGCTGCCGTGCGCGCCATCGTGCCGCAGGTGACCTGCCCAATCACCAGCTATGGCTTTGAGGAGGGCGCCGAGGTGCGCGCCACCGAGGTACGGGCGCTGGGCGGGCACATGCAGTTCACGGTGCAGCGGCGCAACGGCGTGGCCCTGCCGGACCTGGCCGTGGAGCTCAAGCTGCCAGGGCGGCACAACGTGCTCAATGCCCTGGCGGCGATTGCGGTGGCGGTCGAGCTCAACCTGCCGGATGCTGCGGTGCAGCGGGCCTTGGCCAACTTCAAGGGGGTGGGCCGCCGGTTCCAGCGCTACGGTGAGGTGGCAGCAGCAGCGGGCGGCAGCTTCACCCTGGTTGATGATTACGGCCACCACCCGGTCGAGATGGCCGCCACCCTGGCTGCCGCACGTGGCGCCTTTCCGGGTCGGCGCCTGGTGCTGGCTTTCCAGCCACACCGCTACAGCCGCACCCGAGACTGTTTTGAAGACTTTGTCAAAGTCATTGCCCAGGCCGATGTGGTCCTGCTGACCGAGGTCTATGCCGCGGGTGAGGCGCCCATCGTTGCTGCCGATGGCCGCAGCCTGGCCCGTGCGCTGCGGGTAGCGGGCCGGATTGAGCCGCAGTTTGTCGACCACATTGCCGCCCTGCCCAAAGCCATCAAAGACACAGCGCTTGACGGCGATGTGGTGCTGTGCATGGGCGCGGGCTCCATTGGTGCGGTGCCAGCCCAGGTGCTCGAACTGCTGGCCATGGCCGCACCAGCGAAGCGGGAGGGATCAGCCAAATGACCGATACAAGGCTTGGCAAAGTGGCTGTGCTGCTGGGCGGCAATTCGGCTGAGCGGGAGATCTCCCTCATGTCCGGGCAGGGCGTGTTGGACGCGCTGCGTTCGCGAGGCGTTGATGCGCACCCATTTGATCCGGCGCAACGTGAACTCGGTGAGCTCAGGCGCGACGGTTTCACCTGCTGCTTTATCGCCCTGCACGGTCGCTACGGTGAGGACGGCACAGTGCAGGGCGCACTCGAGTTGCTGGGCATACCCTACACCGGCTCGGGCGTCATGGCTTCGAGCATTGCCATGGACAAAGTCATGACCAAGCGGCTCTGGCTGGCCCAGGGCCTGCCCACCCCGGACTATGTGGTGTTGTCCTCGCCGCACCAAGAGGGCAGCGCACAACTGGCCTCGCTTTGCCAGTCAACCAGCGACCGGCTTGGCCTGCCACTGATTGTCAAGCCACCGCACGAGGGTTCCTCGATTGGGGTGAGCAAGGTGGCTGTGGCAGCGGACTTGCCGCAGGCCCTGCGCCTGTCTGCTGGCTATGAACCCGAGGTGCTGTGCGAAGCCTTTGTGGACGGCGAGGAGCTAACCTGCGCGTTGCTGGGCACCGGCGCTGCTGCCCGTGCATTGCCCTTGGTGCGCATCCAGGCACCGCAGGGGGCTTACGACTACCACAAATATTTCACCGACCTCGTCAAATACCAGTGCCCCAGCGGCTTGCCAGCCCAGGAGGAGGCCGAGATCACGCGCATTGCGCTGGCCGCCTACCGTGCCCTGGGCTGCCGTGGTTGGGCGCGTGCCGACCTGATGCTGCGGGCCAGTGACCGGCGGGTGTTTTTACTCGAGATGAACACCGCACCGGGCATGACCAGCCATTCCCTGGTGCCCATGTCGGCCCGGGCCGCAGGCCTGGATTACCCCGATCTTTGCCTGGAGGTGTTGCGCCAAGCCAGGCTGGATTACCAGCCCGCAGCAGGTGCGAGCAGGGGGCTGGTGGTATGAAGCCAGTGCTGCCCTTGCCGCTGGATATCAGGCTCATGCAGGCCGGCACGCAGGTGTTGTTTGTGCTGGCCGCAATCCTGCTGCTGGCCGCACTGTGCGCCTGGCTGGCCCGTCATCCGGTGTTTGCGATTCGTGCCATTGTGATTCAGGGCGAGGTCAGTCACAACAATGCGCTCACCTTGCGCGCCAATGTGGCACCACGGCTGGCGGGTACTTTTTTCACGCTTGATTTGATGCGTGCCCGCAAGGCCTTTGAGGCAGTGCCCTGGGTGCGTCAGGCGGTGGTGCGTCGCGAGTTTCCGAACCGGCTGCGGGTGCAGTTGCAAGAGCACCAGGCAGTAGCCTACTGGGGGCCAGAAGGGGACTCCCGCATGGTCAACAGTTTTGGCGAGGTGTTTGAGGCCAATGTCGGCGAGGTAGAGCAGGACAGCCTGCCTCGGCTGCAGGGACCAGACGGCCAGTCGGCCCTGGTGCTGGAGGGCTTTGAGGTTTTGCGGGTTTTGTTCGAGCCGCTGGACCTCGCCTTGGAGCAACTCGAGCTCAATGGGCGGGGCAGTTGGCAGGCCCGGCTTGACACTGGCGCGGTGATCGAGATTGGCACTGGCACGGTGCCCGAGGTGCAGCTCAGGGTGCAGCGTTTTCTCCAGACCCTGACGCCGGTCAGCGGGCGCTACGGCCGCAAGCCCGAGGCGCTGGAGGCGGCCGACCTGCGGCACAAAGACGGTTATGCCCTGCGTTTGCGCGGCGTCACCACGCTGGCGCAAACCGCCAAAAAAAGCTAGCAGCAGCGATAAGGACAAGCGAAAGGTACCTTTATGGCAAAAGAATACAAAGATCTGGTCATCGGCCTGGACATCGGCACTGCCAAGGTGATGGTGGTGGTGGCCGAGGTGTTGCCCAACGGCGAGCTCAAGCTCGCNGGCTTGGGCGTGGCTCCGAGCAACGGCCTCAAGCGCGGNGTGGTGGTGAACATCGATGCCACCGTGCAGAGCATTCAGCAGGCGCTCAAGGAAGCCGAATTGATGGCCGACTGCAAGATCACCCGGGTCTACACCGGCATCACCGGCAGCCATATCCGGGGCATGAACTCCAGCGGCATGGTGGCCATCAAGGACCGCGAGGTGAGTGCCGCTGATGTGGCNCGGGTGGTCGAGACCGCCCGGGCGATCAATATCTCCAACGACCAGCGCATCCTGCTGGTGGAGCCGCAGGAATTCATCATTGACAACCAGGACGTGCGCGAGCCTATTGGCATGAGCGGCATCCGGCTTGAGGCCAAGGTGCACATCGTCACAGGCGCTCAGAGCGCGGCCGAAAACATCATCAAATGCGTGCGCCGCTGTGGCCTTGAGGTCGAGCAACTCATGCTCAACCCCCTGGCAAGCAGCCTGTCGGTGCTGACCGAAGACGAGCGCGAGCTCGGCGTGGCCCTGGTCGACATTGGCGCTGGCACCACGGACATTGCGGTCTTCACGAATGGCGCCATCCGCCACACCGCNGTGATCCCGATTGCCGGNGACTTGATCACCAGCGACATCGCCATGGCCCTGCGCACCCCGACCAAGGATGCCGAGGAGATCAAGGTCGAGAGTGGCTATGCCAAGCAGTTGCTGGCCGACCCGGACAGCCAGGTCGAGGTGCCGGGGCTGGGCGATCGCGGTCCGCGCATGCTCAGCCGCCAAGCCCTGGCCGGCGTGATCGAGCCCCGCGTAGAGGAAATTTTTCAACTGGTACACGGGGTTCTGCGTGACTCAGGTTACGAGGAGATGCTCTCCAGCGGCATCGTGCTCACCGGCGGGAGTTGCGTGATGCCAGGCATGGTGGAGCTTGGAGAGGATATTTTTCTCAAGCCAGTGCGCCGTGGNAACCCTAAGTACGGCAGCGCCCTNGCCGACATGGTGGCACAGCCCCGCTCTGCCACCGTCATGGGACTGCTCGAGGAAGCCCGCTTGGCGCGCTTGCGTGGCCTCAAAGTGGCGCAAAAAAATGGTTCCATGAAAAACGCAGCCGGTCAGATCAAAGACTGGTTTACCGGGATGTTTTGATGACCTACCCTTTAGCCCTTGTGCCGCGTCTTTGCCCNAAAAACAAGTTTGTGCCACAGCGCTCCTGNGGCCCGCTGTGGCTGCTGCGCGCGAGCCCGCCCTGNCGATGGCGGGGCACCGGCCCGCCATCAGGCGCAAGCGTCCGGGTTTTTGAGCCGCAATATTTTTTAGTAAAACCAGTGATTGACCTACCAGGAGAAATACATGGCCATTGAAATGATTGAAGAAGAGAGCTTCCACCAAGGTACCCGCATCAAAGTCATCGGCGTTGGTGGCGGCGGCGGCAATGCTGTCAGCCACATGATCAACAGCGCTGTGCGCGGCGTCGAGTTCATTTGCGCCAACACCGATGCACAGGTGCTCGATGGCAACCAGGCACACTGCGTCATTCCGCTGGGGATAACCGGTCGCGGCGCTGGCGGGGTTCCAGACCGTGGCCGCGAGGCGGCCGAGCTGGCAGTCGAAGAGATCCGCACGGCCATTGAGGGCGCACACATGCTCTTCATCACCGCCGGCATGGGCGGCGGCACCGGCACGGGTGCGGCACCGGTGATCGCCCGCATTGCCCGTGAGATGGGTATCCTGACGGTTGGGGTGGTGACCAAACCCTTTGAGTTTGAGGGTAGCTGGCGCATGAAAAATGCCGAGTCTGGCCTGGCTGAACTCGAGGCCAACGTGGATTCCCTGATCGTGGTTCTCAACGAGCGGCTGCTCGAGGTGCTGGGCGAGGACGCCACCGAGGAGCAGGGCTTTGCCGCTGCCAATGATGTACTTAAAAACGCGGTGGGCGGTATTGCTGAAATCATCAATGTCAAGGGCCATGTGAATGTCGACTTTGAGGATGTGCGCACCGTCATGGGCGAGCCTGGCAAGGCCATGATGGGCACCGCGCAGGCGGCCGGCCCGGACCGCGCCCGCATTGCCGCCGAGCAGGCCGTGGCCTGCCCGCTGCTCGAAGGCGTAGACCTGTCGGGTGCGCGTGGTGTGCTGGTGCTCATCAGCGCTGCCAAGGGTTCGCTCAAGCTGCGGGAATCGGGCCAGGCCATGAACACCATCCGGGCTTTTGCCTCCGAGGATGCCCAGGTGATTTACGGCACCGCGCAGGACGACACCCTGGGCGACAGCATCCGCGTCACCGTGGTGGCCACTGGCCTGTCGCGGGCCCGGCCCAGGCCGGTCTTGCAGGTGTTGCCCCGTACCGGTACCGACAACCTGCCGGCCTACACACCAGGTTTTGTGGCACCAGCGGCGGCGGCCTCGGGCAACCCAATGCCGGCCGTGGGCCAGCTCGCCCAGGGCACCGCCGGCCTGGTGCCCAAAGACTACAGCGGCTTGAATGGCCCCGCTGTTTGGCGCTCGCAACGCGCCAATGCCAAGGTTGAAGCCCTGTCCCTGGGCGGTATGCAGGACATTGACATACCGGCTTTTCTGCGCAAGCAGGCAGATTAGTAAAATCAGAGCGTGCTACAACAAAGAACCCTCAAAACACTGGTCCGGGCGGTGGGCGTTGGTCTGCACAGCGGGCAACGGGTGGAGATCACCCTGCGCCCGGCCCAGCCCAACACCGGCATCGTCTTTCGCCGCATTGACCTGCCCCTGCCGGTGGACATCGCGGTGTCTGCTGGTGCAGTCTCAGACACCCGGCTGGCCAGTACCTTGGCCAACGGATCGGTCAAGGTGCACACGGTGGAGCATTTGATGTCGGCCTGCGCCGGCCTGGGCGTTGACAACCTGTACGTGGATGTCAGCGCCGAAGAGCTGCCGATTCTTGACGGCTCGGCCGCCTCGTTTGTGTTTTTGCTCCAAAGTGCGGGCATCGTGCAGCAAAAGGCCCCGCGCCGCTTCATTCGGCTGCTCTCCACAGTCTCGGTGCAAGAGGGTCAGGGGGCGGCAGAAAAATGGGCCCGGCTGGAGCCCTACCACGGGTACCGGCTGAGCTTTGAGATTGATTTTTCCCACCCTGCGGTGGATGCCACTGGCCAGCGCGTGGTGTTTGACATGAGCACCGACTCTTATTCTCGCGACATTGCCCGCGCCCGCACCTTCGGCTTTACCAAGGATGTCGAGGCCATGCGGGCCAATGGCCTGGCCCTGGGTGGCGGCATGGACAATGCCATCGTCATGGACGAATACAAGGTGCTCAACGCTGGCGGCCTGCGCTACGACGATGAGTTTGCCAAGCACAAAATTCTGGATGCCATGGGAGACCTGTATCTGCTTGGCCAGCCCCTGCTGGCCAGCTACAGCGCCCGGCGCTCAGGCCACGCCCTGAACAACCGGCTGCTGCGCGAGCTGCTCAAAAATACCGACGCCTGGGACCTGGTGAGCTTTGACAAGGAGCAAGGTGCCCCGGTCGGCTTTGACCGGGCAGCACCCGCTTGGTAAGCGCGCATCCTCGTGCGCTAAGGGCTCCCCAAACCTCCTGAACCTGACTTGCCCGCTGGTGCAGCCACGGGCGCCGGTCATGCCGGGCTTGATTGGGCAACACCATGCGGCGCAGCTGCTGCTCAGCGGTTGCTCAGCGGCTGCGGCCCGCCTTGTAAGTGCCCGCGCCGGTAGCGCCATCGGCCTGGGCCAGCCGGGCCATGGCTTTAGCTGCGTGGGCGTGGGTGATGGCCATGCCAAGGGCATCGGCGGCGTCTGGCCCGGGCAGGCCGGGCAGGGTGAGCAGGCGGCGCACCATCTCCTGCACCTGAGTCTTGTCGGCCCGGCCGTAGCCCACCACCGCCTGCTTCATTTGCAGGGCCGTGTATTCAGCCACCGGCAACTGGCGCGATACCAGTGCCGTGATGCAAGCGCCGCGCGCCTGCCCCAGCAGCAGGGTGGACTGCGGGTTGACATTGACAAACACAATCTCTACCGAGGCACAGTCGGGCTGGTAGCGTGCCACCACCTCCACCAGGCCATCAAACAACAGCTTGAGCCGCTCTGGCAGGCGGCCGCGCTCAAGGTGGGTGGTGCTGACGGTGCCGCTTGCCACGTACTGCAGTTCAACGCCGCTGGCGTCGATCAGGCCAAAGCCGGTGGTGCGCAGGCCGGGGTCAATGCCAAGAATTCGCATGGTGGCCAAGTGTCGCTCAGGGCAGTTGCGCTTTGGGCATGCGCTCGGCAATCACCGCGGCGCGCTCGGCCAGGTAGCCCGAGTTGGGCAGTTTTTCAAAGTAGCGCGGCCGCGGCAGCATCACTGCCAGACGGGCCGCCTCTAGGGGCGTGAGCTCGGACGCCCGCTTGCGGAAATAGTGTTGCGCGGCGGCTTCAGCGCCAAACACGCCCTCGCCCCATTCCACGCTGTTGAGGTAAATTTCCAAAATGCGTTGCTTGCTCAAGATGGCTTCAAGCAGCAGTGTGATGACAAATTCCTGGCCCTTGCGCAGCAGCGTGCGCTCGCCCGACAAAAACAGGTTTTTGGCCAACTGCTGCGTGATGGTGGATCCGCCCACCACCTTAACGCGGCCGGCTTTCGCGGGCTTGGTGGCGCGCTTGGCGGCCTGCGTCTCGGCCCGGGTGTTCTTCTGCCAGGCTTTTTCCAGTGCCTCCCAGTCAATACCATCATGGTCAACAAAGCTGTCATCCTCGCTGGCAATGACGGCCCGCTTGAGGTGCTCGGACAGCTTCTCGTAGCTGACCCACTGCTGGCGCCATTTGAGTTGGTCTTTCTCGCTCACCAAGCGCCAGGCCTCGGAGCGCTGAAAAGCGCTGGACTGCGGCGCCAGCAGTGCCATGGTGGCAATGCGCAATACAAAAAACAGCTGCAGTGCCAGCACCGCCAAGAGCAGCAGCAGCAGCCAGCGCAGCAGCGGCTTCATGGGCTACGCCCGGCGCTGCTGCTGAGCTGGGTTTCCAGCACCTCGTCGCGGGTGAATTTGAAGCGCGACACCACCAAAATCTGGTCGGCGCGGCGGCGCATTTCGGCATTGAAGCGGCCAAAGGGCGCCGCTGCCCTGGCAATCGCCTGTGCACGCTTATCCAGTGCCAGGTTGCCCGAGCCCTCCACCACCTCGGTGCTGAGCAGCCGCCCATCATGGTTGATGGTCACCACCATAGTCAGTTCGCCATAGAGCTTTTGTCCAGCGAGTTGCGGAAAATTTTCGGTGCCCTTGTCCTCGATGGCGCGGCGCAGGCGGTCGTAGTAAACCGCGTAAACGGCCTCCCGCGTGGCCGGGCTGATGTAGCGCCGTTTAGGGCGGGCGTTTTCTTCGTTGATGCGCCGCTCAATCTCGGCCAGCAGTTTGACCAATTGACGCCGCTTTTCCTCGCGCTCAAGCTGCTCGGCAGAGCTGTCCGGGCGCGCCGGGTCAGGCGGGGGCAGGGCAGCGAGCTGTTTTTTGGCCTGCAGCAGCAGCAGGTGTTGTTGTTCTTGCAGGGTTTGCAAGCTGCGCTGCGCTGCTTCTTGTGCGTCGTCGCCGGTTTCGTTGCGCAGCGCTGGTGGCAGCGGGCTGCTGGCGCGGCCCAGGGCGGCATCGCCACCGCCGGCCATGTTGGCCTGGGCAATCGCCTGCGGCTTGAGCGGCTTTTCGGTGGTGCGGGCATTGACCAAAATAAGTTCTAGCGGCGCGTCCTCAAACACCCGCTTGAAGGTTTGCGGGTCAGCCAGGCGCAGGCTTAGCAGCGCGGCATGCAACACCAGCGAAGCGGCCAGCGCCGTTTGCAGGGGGTTCAAGCGGCGCAGCTTCACAGCGCCGGCGGGTCGCTCGGCGCTGGGCTGAGGTCGGGCTCGGCCAGGTCAACAGCAATGGCAATCGGGCCGGCCACTGTATCGTCGTCCGCCTCCTCGTCCTCGCTCTGCGTTGCGTCGGGCCGGGCCGAGACATCCTGGGCCGCATCCAGCCGCAGCAGCAGGGTGGCGCTGATGTCCAGGGTGACTTCATCAATGTCACCGAGTCGCACCCGCAGCCGCGCACCGCGCGGCAGGCCGCTGGTGCCTGCGACCGGCAGCACCAGTGGCAGCGTGTCGGCCCGGGCCAGGTCGTCCTTGAAGAGGGTCACATCGAGCTCGCGCAAATCTTGTTGCTGCAGGTATTTCAGAGTCCAGAAGCGCTCCATGGCGCCCTGGTAGCCGTTATAGGCAGCGTAGGCCGCGTCAAAGCTGGAAATAATGGCAAACAGGTCGGTATCACGGGCCTTGAAGGGTGCGGCCAGTGCCGCCGTCTTGCCGTGGCGCACGCAGGCAATGATCTGCCACTGGTTCACCAGGTCGGTATAGCGGCGCAGCGGCGAGGTGCTCCAGGCATAGCTCG
>JGI25928J51866_1000112_pt1 | contig 17336 bp, 13 predicted proteins | sample LauGreFBDMM110DN_2_FD_51866 | JGI IMG/M metagenome (IMG submission 51866)
CCTGGTGCAGCAGTTGCCGGAACGATTGCTGCACCGAAACCTTCGAATGCCAGCGAAGTAAGCAGTCGGACGCCATCAATTTCTGCTTGTGGTTTGAAAACGAGTCGTTGAGATCCGGCAGCACGATCTAAAATTTTTCGTAATGCAGTATTTTTTGGTGGCATCAGCAATGGTTTAGTTGCAAGTTCGGCAATTGTTATTTTGTCAAGTTTTGCCCATTCGTGTTTGTTATCTACTAACAGCATTAAGTCTTCAGCAAACAATGAATGCGATGTGAGGTTTTCATCCTCAACCGGCAAGTGGACAATGCAGGCATCAATTGACCCATCTAATAAGCGGGGGAGCAAACTTGAAGTGCTTCCTTCCAAAATGGTGACATGGATTTTTGGAAATTTGTTTGCCACAACTGGGAGGAGACGGGGCATTAACCATCGGCCAGTAGTTCCGATACATCCGATACGAGTATCTCCTTTTATGTCTTTTTCGTTTGAACGAACATCGGCGGCGATGTCTTGTATTTGGTTGAACACTCGTCGGGCGTGCTCAACGACTAATTGTCCATCTTCAGTAAGTTGTCCGTTAGATCTTTCGATAAGAGTTGTTGCGAGTTCTTTTTCTAAGCGCGAAATGTGTGCCGAAATATTGCTTTGGACCGTTGCTAGGGCTTTTGCCGCACTCGAAAACGAGCCATGATCAGCAATTGCAATTAATACCTCAAGTTGGCGGAGTTCCATATCACTAAAAATGATAGGGGATATCTTGTCACTTCGCCTTGAGAATTAAGCGATTTTGTAGCATAATTGACACATACCAATGAGCTTCCCCCAAGCTCATTGAATTATTAATAAGGTGGCTCCCCCAGCCCCTTGGTTAATAGGTTGAGAGGTCCCGCCTTCGAGCGGGGCCTTTCCCGTTTAGGGCCTGAAGATTTTGAGCAGCTGACGCGCGCCGGCGATCGCCACTAGCAAGCCGAGCAGGCGGGCGCCGATGCCGATTGGCAGCAATGCGAGCCAACTGCCTGAGCAAACTGCGAACACACCAACAATTGAGCCGAGAATTTTTGTGGCAATATTTTTTGGTTTCCGTCTGCCTAGAAAAAATGCACCAATACCTGCGCCAATAATCGACAACATTATTATTGCGACGAGTCGGGCCAGGCTCTCCATTTATTTTTTCGCACGCTTGACTTTTTCGCGCACGACATTGAGTGCGCTGCCGGCTTTGAACCATTTGACTTGCTCGGGTGAGAAAGTGTGGTTGGCATAAAACTCGATTTCGATTTCGCCTTTTTTGTGAATGATGCAACGCACGGGTTGGTCGGGGACTGGTGGCATTTCACGAACGCTAATCGTGTCTTTCTCGTCAATCTTGTCGTAGTCATCGGGATTGACAAAAGTTAATGGCACGATTCCTTGTTTTTTGAGGTTCGTTTCGTGAATGCGCGCAAATGATCGGGCAAAAATTACGCAAGCACCTCGGTAGCGAGGCTCCATTGCGGCATGTTCGCGCGAGGAACCTTCGCCGTAGTTTTGATCGCCAATTGCACACCACTGCACTTGCATCTTTTTGTAGCTTTTGGCGACTTCCGGATACGGACGAACTTGGTAGTCAGATCTGTCGAGACCTTCGCCGACTGCACCCGTGAACGCATTAATTGCGCCGGCAAACAAGTTGCCAGAGATGTTTTCGAGGTGACCACGAAACTTGAGCCATGGCCCGGCGGCAGAAATGTGATCGGTTGTGCACTTGCCTTTGGCTTTCATTAAAACCGGCATGTAAATGAAATCGTTGCCATCCCACTTCTCGAATGGTTCAAGCAATTGCAATCGCTCGCTAGTTGGGTCAACCACTACTTCGATTGATGAACCATCTGCTGGTGGTGCAACGAATGTTTCGGCACCTGCGTCGTAACCGTTTTTAGGAAGTACTTCACCGACTGGTGCAGCGAGTGACACTTGCGAGCCATCTGGTGCAGTGATTGTGTCGGTAGTTGGATCAAAATCAAGACGACCAGCGAGCGCGAGTGCGATCACCGTGTCTGGACTCGTGACGAAACTCAAAGTGTTTGCAGAGCCATCATTTCGTTTTGGAAAGTTGCGGTTAAACGAACTGACAATTGTGTTTGGATTGTCGGTGATTTCTTTTGATCGCTCCCACTGGCCGATGCATGGACCACAAGCATTTGCCAACACAGTTGCGCCGATTGCTTCAAGATCGGCGAGCAATCCGTCGCGTTCGATTGTTGCGCGAATTTGTTCTGATCCTGGGGTAATCAGCAAATCAGTTTTTGCTCTTAAGCCTTTCGAGGCGGCAAATCTGGCAACTGATGCGGCGCGAGTGATGTCTTCATAAGAGCTGTTGGTGCAACTGCCAATTAGTGCCGCAGAGATTTCTAGTGGCCATTTATTTTCTGCAGCTGCTTTGGCAACACCACTGCCAACACGATGCGCGAGGTCTGGCGTGTGAGGTCCATTGATTAATGGTTTGAGAGTTGAAAGATCAATTTCAATCGTCTTGTCGTAAAGTGCGCCATCATCGGGGCAAAGGTGCTCGGCAACTTTGTCGGCCGCCGCAGCAATTTCGCTGCGACCAGTTGCTTGCAAATATTGGGCCATTTGCACGTCGTAACCAAAGACCGAACAAGTTGCGCCAATCTCGGCGCCCATATTGCAGATGGTTGCTTTGCCAGTAGCCGAAATCGTGTTGGCCCCGTCACCAAAATATTCGATTATCGCACCAGTGCCTCCTTCGACGGTTAAGACACGCGCAACTTCGAGGATCACATCTTTAGGACTCGACCATCCAGAAAGACTGCCAGTGAGTTTTACGCCGATGACTTTTGGCCAGCGCACATTAAACGCAAAGCCAGTCATCACATCAACTGCATCAGCACCACCGACACCGATCGCCACCATGCCGAGACCGCCAGCATTAGGGGTGTGGCTATCTGTGCCGATCATCATTCCGCCAGGAAATGCATAGTGCTCTAGCACAACTTGATGAATGATTCCGCTGCCCGGGCCCCAAAAACCGATGCCATATTTTGCTGAGACAGATCGCAAGAAGTCGTACACCTCTTTGTTGGTGTCGATTGCGACTCCCATGTCGATGCGTGCGCCAGCTTTGGCCAAAATTAAGTGATCACAATGCACGGTTGATGGCACTGCAGTTTTCGAAAGACCAGCAGTCATAAATTGCAGCAACGCCATCTGCGCTGTTGCATCTTGCATCGCAACTCGGTCTGGATTGAAGTCGGCGTAACTGCGCGAGCGCTCGAGTTCTTGTTTGGCTGGATCTGTTAGATGATTGATCAAAATCTTTTCGGTAAGCGTTAGTGGACGACCCAGACGTTTGCGACCCAGCGCAATGTTCTTACTGAGTTTCGAATAAACAGCAGTTACGAGATCAATTGGGGTTCCGGCGCTTGAAGTCATTTTTGATCCTTATTGATTCTTATTGATTTCTTGTCGTGTTAGTGTATACAAGTATAGTACAAGTTCGAACAGTCCGATATCACGAGATCGCAAACTCATTGCGCGCGCGAATTGAAGGCCGTGCGGTTTCGGCTGGGCGAGTGCTGCCGAGCGAAGCAGAGTTGTCTGGCGAATTTAAAGTCAGTCGGGTCACGGTGCGTCGCGCATTAGAAATTTTACGAGATGAAGGTCTTGTCGTTTCTCGTCAGGGTTTCGGATGGGTCATGACGAGCGATCAAGTGACACAGACACTTGGGCGACTTGGCACAATGAAGAACAAATGTTGGCAAACGGCATGGTGTCAGAGCGTCGAATCGTTGAATTTGGTTTTGAGAAAGCAATACGCAAGGTTGCCAAAGTTTTGAATTGCGACCAAGTGTTGCGAGTTAAGCGTGTCAATACTGCTGATGGTGAACCATTTGCAGTGGTCACGGTGTGGTGTCCGTTTGAATTGGGTCAACACTTGTCGCGAAAAGAAGTTGAACAGTCTGCGTTTTATGAATTGCTGAGTATTCCGATTGGCGGAGCTACTCAAACAATCGGTGCAGATGCAGCCACCAAAACAGATGCTGCGTTACTTGAAGTTCCGACAGGTTCGCCAGTTCTGCAGTGCGAGCGCATTACTCGAGATGTTGCAGGTAATGCTGTTTTGCTATCGCACCATGTGTTTGCTGCGCACCGTACGAATTTTGTAGTTGATTTGCCATCTGCCGGAAAATCAATTGCGCCAAGTGGAATGCGGCTAGTTGACTAGTGCGATCAACTAGTTAAATTTTCTACCATTTATCCCAGTGAAGAACTTTTTCAAGTGGCAGGCGTTTTGCTGGCTTGAAGTCGGTACCGATTGTGTACGCAATTGGAAACAATCCACCCTGAGTAATTTTGTCGTACGGAATTCCGAGAATTTCTGCGGCTTTCTTTTCGCCTTCAAGAATCAAGTGAATCGTCGTCCACGCTGAGCCCATGCCGCGACTACGTAAAGCCAACATGAAACTCCAGACACCTGGCAAAAGTGAACCCCAAGCGCCTGCCCCCATGGCGGCGTCAATATTTTCGAGACGACCTTCAATGCATGGGATCAGCATCATCGGCGCGCGATAAAACTCATCGGCGAGATACATTGCCGAGTCGCGAACTTTTGGCATTTGTTCAACTCGCGGGTCACCTTCGGCAAATTTTCGTCCTGGCATGCTTGCGTAGATCTTGAAGTTCGCTTTGTAAATATCGGCGAGTGCTTTGCGCTTGGCTGCGTCTTCAACCACGATCCAATGCCAACCTTGATTGTTGCCACCAGTAGGGGCCTGCAATGCCAGGTTCAGACATTCTTCAACGATTTCGCGCTCGACTGGTCGATCAAAGTCAAGTCGTTTGCGCACGCTGCGTGTAGTGGATAAAACTTCGTCAATAGTCAGGTCAAGTTTCATATCTTCAAGTGTGCCATGTTTCGATAGAGGCGAGACGGTCAGAGCCAAGAGAATACTTGATCAATAAATTTGAAAAACAGTGAAGTGATAAACTGAACCAATGACTAATACGAACGACAGCAAAACTTACAACGACCGTGTAAAAGTTTCGATTCAGGATGGCATCGCCGATGTCAGGCTTGACCGTGCCGACAAGCGCAACGCACTCGACCCAGCGATGTTTGATGCGATCGCTCGGGCGGGTAAAGAATTGGTCACAAACAAAGATGTTCGTGTAGTCGTGTTATCGGGCAACGGCGCGTCGTTTTGTGCAGGTCTTGATTTCGGTAGTTTTCAGGCAATGGCAGATTCTGGTGGCAAAAATAAGCCAAAGCCAGATTCTGAAAAAGAAAATGCGGGGCTCATGGCGCCAGATGCAATAACTCACTTGGCTCAACAAATTTGTTGGGTATGGCAAGAAGTGCCCGTGCCAGTTATTGCGTCGTTGCAGGGTCATGCGCTTGGAGGCGGTCTGCAACTTGCGCTTGGTGCAGATATTCGTGTCGCACACCCAGCGACGCAACTTTCGATGCGCGAAGTGCATTGGGGTTTGATCCCTGACATGACGGGCACTTTGATGTTGTCACGACTAGTGCGAGACGACGTGGCTAAAGATTTAGTCTTTAGCGCCCGCGTGATTTCAGGCACGCAGGCCCACGAATTGGGTGTGGTTACTCGAGTCTCCGAGACACCTCTCGAAGTAGCGATGCAGATTGCTCGCGAGATCGCCGAGCGCAGTCCCGATGCGGTGCGAGGTGCAAAGGCACTAATCAACCGCCTTTCTAATGCTGGGGCGGCTGAACATTTCGCTGAAGAACGAAGGATAATTTATTCGCTGATCGGTAAGCCGAATCAGGTTGAAGCCGTGATGTCGAACTTTGAAAAAAGGCCGGCTAGTTTCGTGCCCCCAACTGTCTAGACTTTAATTCTCGGGCCAACGTCGTCCCGTCTTGCTAGCCGATTAAGGCTGGCTAATTAATTAATACTAATTAATTAATGACAATTAATTTTAAGGACGACAACTTTGCAAGATCTACCACAGGCCAGTGGTCTTTACGACCCAAGATTTGAGCATGACTCGTGCGGTGTCTCGTTCATTGTTGATATGCATGGTCGTGCGAGTCACGAAATAGTTTCAACAGGTCTTGGCGCACTATGCAGCATGGAGCACCGTGGTGCGACTGGTGCTGAAACTCAAACAGGTGACGGCGCCGGCATCTTGTTGCAGATTCCGCATAAGTTTTTTAGTGCGGTCACTGGTTTTTCTTTGCCGAATGTCGGCAGCTATGGCGTCGGTCTTGCGTTTTTGCCGAGTGATGAGAAACTCGCAACAATCGCTCGCCAAAGTATTGAGGCGATTGTTGCTCAACAGAAATTGCGGACACTCGGTTGGCGAAACGTTCCAGTTAATCCGTCGTGTCTAGGTGCAAGTGCGCATCGCGTGATGCCATCGTTTATGCAATTTTTCGTTGATGACCCGAGCGAAACAAAGTTGATTGATTTAGACCGCAAATTGTTTATCTTGCGCAAACGAATAGAGCATGAACTACCAGATGAACAGAAAACTTATTTTCCGTCGCTTTCGTCGCGCACACTCATATATAAAGGAATGTTGACGACCCCAGAACTTCAAATTTTCTTTGAAGATCTAAGTGACCAGCGAATTGAATCGGCTCTGGTGCTAGTGCACAGTCGGTTCTCAACGAATACGTTTCCGTCTTGGCCGCTTGCTCACCCATATCGTTACATAGCCCACAACGGCGAAATCAACACTGTTCAGGGAAACAGAAACTGGATGCGTACACGAGAGTCGTTGTTGGCGACCGAATTAATTCCTGACTTAGAAAAAGCCTTCCCGATTTGTACAGTCGGTGCTTCTGACTCAGCAAGTTTCGATGAAGTTTTAGAGTTGTTGCACTTGTCGGGTCGAAGTTTGCCGCATGCAATGTTGATGATGATTCCTGAAGCATGGGAGAACTCGACAACAATGTCAGAAACAAAGCGTGCTTTCTATCGCTATCACGGTTCGCTGATAGAGCCGTGGGATGGACCAGCCAGTGTTGCATTCACCGATGGCACAGTGATTGGTCGGTGTTAGATCGCAATGGTTTGCGTCCAAGTCGATATTGGGTGACTGATGATGATCTAGTGATAATGGCAAGCGAAGTTGGTGTTGTAGATATTGATCCTGCAAAAATAGTAAAGAAGGGTCGATTGCAACCTGGACGAATGCTGTTGGTAGATACCGCTCAGGGACGAATAATTAGTGACGACGAAATTAAAGAATCGCTGGCTGCTCAGGCGCCGTATTCGCAGTGGCTTGAAGATGGTCAAGTTGAACTAAATGATCTCGTTGAGCGAGATCATGTTGTCTATAGTCACGACAGTGTGTTGCGTCGTCAACAAGTTTTCGGTTATTCGCATGAAGAACTAAAACTGATTATTGCCCCGACTGCAGTTACGGGCACTGAACCAATTGGTTCAATGGGCACCGATACTCCAATCGCAGTGCTTTCGATTCGTCCAAGGCTTTTGTTTGACTATTTTTCACAAATGTTTGCCCAAGTCACTAATCCGCCTCTTGATGCGATCAGAGAAGAGATTGTTACATCTGTGGGTTCTACGTGTGGCCCAGAGGGAAACTTGTTGTTGGCGACTGGCGAGAACTGCAAGCAACTTGTTTTGCCGTTTCCGATTATTGACAATGATCAACTTGCCAAAATTATTCACATCAATGATGACAATTCGTTTAATCATCTCAAATCTAAAGTTGTCAGCGGTTTATATCGTGTTGCCAATGGTGCGCCGGCGATGCGAGAAGCACTTGATCAGATTCGTAAAGATATTTCTGAAGCAATAAATGACGGTGTACGAATTATCGTGTTGTCTGATCGTAATGGCGATGATGTTTTTGCTCCGATTCCATCTTTGTTATTGACGAGTGCAGTTCATCATCATCTAATTCGAGAAAAACAACGAACGAAGGTCGGCCTAATTATTGAAACGGGTGACGCTCGCGAAGTTCACCACATGGCGTTGTTGATTGGTTATGGCGCTGGTGCCATTAACCCATACTTGGCATTTGAATCGATTGAAGACATGGTCAACGCGAACGACGGAATCGGCATGTTCGGTCTTGGAAATATGGCCGCAAAGACAGCAATTAAGAATTACATCAAGGCTTCAGGCAAAGGCGTTCTAAAAGTGATGTCGAAGATGGGTGTTTCGACGGTTGCTTCGTACACGGGCGCGCAAATTTTTGAAGCGATTGGTTTATCAAGCGAATTAGTTGATGAGTTTTTTACTGGCACAGTTTCGCGACTTGGTGGAATCTCACTAGACGAGATTGCCCGCGAAGTCGCTGCGCGTCATGCCGTTGCTCATCCATTGCGACCTGATCAACGGCATCATCGCCAACTTGAATTAGGTGGCGAGTATCAGTGGCGCCGCGAAGGCGAACATCACTTGTTTAATCCGGACACGGTTTATCGCCTGCAACATGCGACTCGCACTGGGCGCTATGACATTTTCAAGCAATACACACAGTCGGTTGATGATCAGTCACGTGTTTTGGCAACGCTGCGTGGATTATTTGAATTCGCTGAAGTGAACAAGCCAATTTCGATTGATGAGTTGAGCCAGCCAGCGAAATAGTAAAACGATTTTCGACGGGGGCAATGAGTTACGGATCAATTTCGGCTGAAGCGCATGAGACCTTGGCAATTGCAATGAACCGAATTGGTGGCAAGAGCAATACTGGCGAAGGTGGCGAAGACGCAGAGAGATATTTGCCGATGCCAAATGGTGACTCGAAGCGTTCGGCGATTAAACAAGTTGCTTCTGCACGATTCGGGGTCACGAGCGAATATCTTGTCAACGCCGACGACTTGCAGATCAAGATGGCGCAAGGTGCCAAGCCGGGCGAGGGCGGTCAGTTGCCGGCTCACAAGGTATATCCATGGATTGCCAAGACTCGATATTCGACACCTGGTGTTGGTTTAATTAGTCCGCCACCGCACCACGACATTTATTCGATTGAAGATCTCAAACAGTTGATTCATGATTTGAAAAATTCAAACCCCGTCGCGCGAATTCATGTGAAGCTAGTTGCCGAAGTTGGTGTCGGCACGGTGGCTGCGGGTGTGGCTAAAGCAAAAGCAGATGTCGTTTTAATTTCGGGTCATGATGGGGGAACAGGCGCTTCACCGCTAACTTCGCTGAAGCATGCCGGCGCTCCATGGGAGCTTGGACTTGCTGAGACCCAGCAGACTTTGATGCTTAACGGGTTACGCGATCGAATCGTTGTGCAGACCGATGGACAAATGAAAACTGGTCGTGATGTTGTGATCGCCGCGTTGCTCGGGGCTGAAGAATTTGGTTTTGCAACGGCACCATTAGTAGTTAGCGGTTGTGTGATGATGAGGGTTTGTCATCTCGATACTTGTCCAGTCGGAATCGCAACACAGAACCCAGAATTGCGCAAGAAGTTTTCGGGTAAGCCAGAGTTTGTGATCAACTTTTTCGAGTTCATCGCAACTGAAGTGCGCGAATATCTTGCACAACTTGGGTTTCGTAGTTTGCAAGAAGCTGTAGGCCGAGTTGACATGCTTAATTCAAAACACGCCGTTGATCATTGGAAGGCACGTGGGTTAGATATCTCACCGATTTTGGCAATACCAAAAAATCCATATAACCAAACGCCATATCAGTCAACTTGGCAAGATCACGGCTTGGCCGCAGCGCTTGACAACGAACTGATTGTTAAGTGCAAGAGTGCACTCGAGAATTCTAAAACTGTTGCACTTGAATATTCGATCAATAATACGAATCGAGCAGTCGGAACAATGCTTGGCTACGAAGTTACAAAACGATTCGGCGCTATCGGGTTGCCAGATGCGACGATCAAGCTTCAATTTAAGGGCTCTGCGGGTCAGAGTTTCGGTGCGTTCATCCCAAACGGTGTTGAGCTGCGATTAGAGGGCGACTCAAACGATTATCTCGGTAAAGGTTTGTCGGGTGGTCGAATAATTTTGCACCCTGACAGGCGTGCAACATTTGTCGCTCATGAAAATGTGATTGCAGGCAACGTCATCGGATACGGCGCAACGAGTGGCGAGATCTTTATTTCAGGTGTTGTTGGTGAGCGATTCTGCGTGCGTAACTCTGGCGCAACTGCAGTTGTTGAAGGTTTAGGAGATCACGGATGCGAATATATGACAGGTGGTCGAGTGATCGTGCTCGGCGCTACAGGCCGCAATTTTGCTGCTGGAATGTCTGGCGGAATCGCTTTTGTATATGACGCCGAGGGTGACACGAATATTGAGTTCGCGACAAGAGTTAATCCAGAACTTGTTGACATCGTTGAACCTGATGCCCAAGATTTCGTTTGGCTTGAACAAACTATTCGCCGACATCTTGAGCTGACCAACTCGGCACGCGCTCGCGAGGTTCTCGCTGATTGGAAGATTGCTAAAACAAAAATTCGCAAGGTCTTGCCGCGCGACTATGCGCGAGTGATTGCTGAAATGGATATAGAAAATTTAGAGAAAGTCGTAGTTGCCGCTAATGGGTGAACCAACGGGCTTTCTGAAGTGGGATCGTGAAACCCCACAACGTAGAAGAATTGCCGTTCGTGTGCAGGACTGGCAAGAAGTTTATGAAAAGTTTCCGACCGAAGATTTGAAACATCAGGCTGGCCGATGCATGGATTGTGGAATTCCGTTCTGCAATAACGGTTGTCCATTGGGCAATTTGATTCCAGATTGGAACGATCTTGTTTACCGCGGGCATTGGAAGGACGCCGTCGAACGTCTGCATGCGACGAATAACTTTCCAGAATTTACAGGTCGGTTATGTCCAGCGCCGTGCGAATCTGCTTGCGTCTTGGGTATTAACTCTGATGCTGTGACGATCAAACAAGTTGAAGTTGAAATTATCGATCGTGCGTGGAGCGAAGGATGGGTTAATCCACAATTGCCATCTAAGAAAACCGGCAAGCGTGTCGTTGTGATTGGATCTGGACCTGCAGGTCTTGCATGTGCTCAACAACTAACTCGTGTTGGTCACGATGTTGTTGTGCTTGAGCGGGCAGATCGAATTGGTGGGTTGTTGAGATANGGAATCCCNGAATTCAAAATGGAGAAGCGTCACATTGAGCGCCGTATCGANCAGATGCGAAGTGAAGGAACCGTCTTTCGTACCAACGCAATTGTTGGCGAGAACGTCGACATTGATGTGTTGGTTGCATCCAATGACGCAGTCGTTCTTGCGTGTGGTGCAACTGCGTGGCGTGATTTGCCAGTTGCTGGTCGCGAGTTGAACGGAATTCATCAAGCAATGGAGTATTTGCCACCATCGAACCAAGTTCAAGAAGGTGATCTTGCGACTTCACCGATTTCGGCAAACGGCAAACATGTTGTGATCATTGGTGGCGGAGATACGGGCGCCGATTGTTTAGGTACCGCACATCGACAGGGTGCAGCATCGGTGACTCAACTTGAGATTTTGCCGCAGCCACCTGAAACTCGTGCCGAAACTAATCCGTGGCCGCAATGGAGTTTTATCTATCGCACGTCTTCGGCCCACGAAGAAGGTGGTGAGCGATTGTTCTCAGTCACTACCGATCGGTTTGTTGGAGATGAGAAAAATAATGTTCGAGCATTGGTGATCTGTGAAGTTAAATCAGAATCAGGTTCATTTGTCAAAGTTGAGGGCACCGAGCGTGAGTTACCAGCCGATCTCGTGTTGCTTGCACTCGGTTTTGTTGGACCCGAAAAATCTTCATGGATCGACCAACTCGGATTGCAAAGTGATTTGCGCGGAAACATTGTGCGCAATGACAACTACATGTCTAATGTGAGGGGCGTATTTATCGCTGGCGATATGGGTCGTGGTCAAAGTCTGATTGTTTGGGCAATCGCCGAGGGGCGTGCTGCGGCGGCTGGCGTTGATCACTATTTAATGGGCGCAACTGACTTGCCCGTGCCCATTGTTGCTTCGGCGCGACCGCTCAATTGATGTTCGCTTATTTCTTGCGTTAAATCGCTTACGATAGAGCGTGATGTTGAATCGCAATTTTAAATCAATATTTGTGTCGCTGATCGTTGCGGCGTGTGTGCTTAGTTCTTGTGGCGTGGATGTGTCAGGATCAGCTACGACTGTTGTCCCAATTGGTCCAACTGATTTTGCAACGATCCCTCCGGTGCAAACTACTTTGCCAAATACAACTACAACTTTGCCGCCTGGTGCTGTGGGCGTTGAGCAGATTTACACCGTGCAGGCAGGGGACTCTCCTAATTTGGTTGCCAACTTGTTTGGAATAACTGTGACTGAGTTGCTTGCGTGGAACGGATTAATTTCTGCAACGCAGTTTCCTTATGCGGGAAGAAAACTTCGGATTCCGCCATCAGCACAAGTCGTTTCATCGAATGTTCAGCAAACGACCGTCGCAAATGTTGTTGGTAAACCAGGATGTGGCAATCGCCCAGCTGGCACATACGAAATCGCACAAGGCGATTCACTATTTGTGATAATTAAAAAGTTCTGTGTGTCGATGACTGCGTTACTTGCTGCTAATCAGTGGTCAAGTGTTGATGTGTTCATCTATCAAGGGATGAAGGTCAATATTCCTGCCGCCGGAACTTGATCCAGCGTTACGAAACAGAAGCTTTAACGATTTGTGTTTCTTCGTCGTTTAGTGTGACGGGCAATGGCAAGATCAATCAGTTGGTCTAATAGTTCTGAATAGCTAACCCCAGAGGCCTGCCACAATTTGGGATACATAGATATCGGCGTAAAACCAGGAATCGTATTTATCTCGTTGCACAAGAATCCACGGCCGTTTTCTTCGTAGAAGAAATCAATGCGTGCCATGCCGTCGCTGCGCAGTACGCCGAATATGTTTAGTGCAAGATTTTGTACTTCTGTTGTCTGTTTGGCAGTGAGTGGGGCAGGGATCAATAACTTCGCTCCGTCAATCAGATACTTGTCTTCATAGTCGTAGAACTCATGGCTCGGAATAATTTCACCTGGCACAGAAGCACGCGCAGATTCGTTGCCGAGTACTGCAACTTCTATCTCGCGACCAGCGATCGCTTCTTCGATCAACGCCCACTCGTCGTATTCGAAGGCTTGTACTAGTGCAGCAATAATCTCATCACGAGACTTGGCTTTTTGCACGCCGATAGATGACCCCATGTTGGCTGGTTTAACAAATACCGGTAAACCAAGTTTGGTGATGGCACGATCGACTGCGACATTTCGATCTTCAGAGTCACGCACTTGTACGAACTTAGGTTGAGCGATATTATTCGCTGCCAAAATTTGTTTGGCGATACTTTTGTCCATCGCGATAGCACTGCCAAGAACTCCGGCGCCGACATATGCGACGTGGGCGAGTTCTAGTGCACCTTGTACCGTGCCATCTTCGCCCATTGGTCCATGCAATAACGGAATCACAACTGTGTTTGAGATTTGATTCGTGACTTGAAGAACTTGAGTGATGCTTGTTGTCTTGCCACTCGTAGTGAGTTGATCTGGCAGATTATCGAGATTTGTGTCGACGAGTACCCAATCACCAGTGCGGGTGATGCCGACAGTAATGATGTCGTATTTTTTTGAATCTAGTGCGCGCAAAACGTGCGCTGCAGTCACACAACTGACATCATGTTCTGCTGATTCGCCACCAAACAAAACAACAATATGAGTTTTTGACTTGCGATTTTCGCTAATCATTCATCTTTACGGTACTCGCATAACTGCTTCAATCAGCCACATTGATATCTCGGAGTTATGATTGAAGCAGTATGCGCTTCATGGCAGCAGATGTTGCACGCGCCGTTTCTGGTGAACTCAGTGGTGCAAATGCACACCTAGACGGNGTTTCGTTTGATTCACGATCAATAAAGCCTGGNCAATTATTTGTGCCAATCGTGGATCAACGCGATGGACATGACTTTATTGCAGATGCGCTGAGTCGTGGCGCAGGCGCATATTTAACCCAACGCGAGCCGCAAGGTCGAACGGCGATCAAAGTCGAGAACACAATATCTAGTTTGCTCAAATTGGGTGCTTGGGCGCGAACACGGCTTGATTCGCAATTACAGAATCGTGTGATTGGCATCACTGGCTCTGTGGGCAAAACATCGACTAAAGATTTTGTTGCTAGTGCTTTAGCAAGATCGCTGCGAACACATGCAAATCAAGATTCGTTTAATAATGATTTTGGCTTGCCGACAACAATTTTGAATGCACCTGATGATGTAGAAGTGCTTGTGCTCGAAATGGGAATGCGTGGGTTTGGCGAGATCACCAGACTTTGCAAAGTAGCTAATCCAAATATTGGCATCGTGACTGCGGTTGCTAACGCGCACACCGAACGTGTGGGCTCGATTGATGGAGTTCAAAAAGCCAAGCAAGAGCTGATTGAGTCGTTACCAGATTCTGGGGTTGCGATTTTAAACGCTGATGATTTGCGTGTTGTAGCGATGCGCAATTCAACNCAGGCTCGTGTTCTGACTTTTGGCGAGACCAAAACTGCTGATGTGCGAATGGTTTCGTGCGATATTGCTCACGATGGTTGTGCCACTGCAATGGTTGCGACGCCATGGGGCAACGCGACATTGTCGATGCTGGTTCCTGGGCGACATATGGTTCATAATGCGTTAGCTGCACTATGCGTCGCAGGTGTTCTAGAACTCGACGTCAATACTGCCGCTACAGCGATCTCAAATGCGAATATTTCACCGTCACGAATGCAAATTCGTACACTCAAAAATGGTGCTGTAGTGCTTGATGATTCTTACAATGCAAACCCAGCGTCGATGAGTGCAGCAATTGATACTTTGTCGACGATGGCTGGGTCACGCCGAATTGCTTTCTGCGGATTAATGGCAGAACTCGCTGAACCAAGCGCTGATCATTTGGCAATCGCAGCACAGACTAAACAAAATGGCATCGAGTTAGTCGCTGTTGAAACTGAGTTATATGGAGTGGCACCGGTTACTTTTGCTGGTGCGCGCCAAGTTCTCGAACAACTTGGCAAGGGTGATGCAGTTCTTGTCAAAGCATCGAAAGTTGCTGGTCTTGTTCGTCTTTGCGACGGATTATAAAACCGCCAAGTTGTCGTCGATCAGTTCGGTTCGCTCGAGGCGTTCGATGTCGCACCACCACCACAAGACAGCGGCCCAGAGCGAGCCGAGAATTAACAGCCATTGCGAACCGTAGCGATCAATCAACGGACCAAAAATTAAGTTGCCGATTGGGACTGTTCCACCGAAGGCCATAAACCACAACGCCATCACGCGGGCGCGAATTTCTGGAGTCAACCCAGATGCGAGAACTGTTTGCATTGCAGTTGTCGTGAAGAAATATGCACCACCAAGAAAAAACACTGAGAAGAACGCAATCGGCACATTTGGTGCGACCGCAAACGCCATCATGCTGACGCTAAAACTTGCAAAGCCCAGTCGAATAAGTTTTCGATTGTCGACATCCCAAAATAACGTTGAAACACTTAGACCACCAATGCATGCGCCAAGCCCCCATGTTGCATAAAACCATTTGTAGGTCATGCCTTGTGATTCGATGCCGAAATTGAGTTTGGCGATAGCGGGGAAGAGCCCGACATATGGCAATGAAAGCAACGAGAACGAAGCAAGAGTCAAAACGAGTCGGGATACAACTTTTCGCTCGCGTGCTATTTGAAATGCAAAAGTAAACCGTCGCCAACCCTTTGTCGTATCACGAGTGATTTCTGGAACTTTTACGCTTAATAATGCGAAGATTACAAACAAGTAAGTAACAGCATTGATCACAAAGAATTCGGCAGTTGTTACGTTCCACTGCGAAAGTATTGCAACGAAGATCGGCCCAATAACGCGAGCGCCATTAATTACCGTCGAATTAAGTGAAATCGCTCCGGCAATGTCTTGCGGTGGCACAAGAGATGTGAGCATCGTCGACCAAGCAGGAATATTCAGAGCATTGCCTATGCCGACCCCGAGTTGAGCAGCAAAGAGCAACCAGATCGACGAATTTTGAGCAGCGAAAAATGCTAAAAGCAGAGAGCAGCAGAGTTGCAAAAATTGCATTGAAATCAAAAATTTCTTGCGGTTAACACGATCGGCAATCACACCACCCGGTATTGACAACAGCAGAATTGGCCCGAGTTGAGCAAATATCAATAAAGCGACAAAAGAAGCGCGACCGGTGCGTGAATATATATAGATAGGCAAGACGACGTTTTGAATCCAAGTGCCGATGTTCGAGGCGAATGAACCGAACCAGATTCGGCGAAAGTCGCGAACATTAAATGCAGATCGCGCGCTACCGGCTTGACGCTGACGATGTTTTCTGCTGGTTGGTGTCGAAGAATCGGTTGTATCAGTCATGCGCGAACGTAGTCAACAATAGTGCAATAATTAAATCGTGACCGTAGCAAGATCTGATCTAAACACTTCTACTTCTCAAGCAGATTCAGTTGATGGCAATACGTGCCGCACACGTCACGCCACTTTTGCAGAGTGTCCACACTGCGGTTCGTCTTTGCACGCTGAGCACGCGCATTTCAAATGCGGTAGTTGTGGTTGGCGCGACAGTTGCTGCGACTAGTTATTTGCTTAACTAGTTAAAACAGTTAGCGGATCAACAGCCGTCAACCCGAGTGCTGTTGCTGCTGCATCATTTGTTATTTCGCCTGCGACGGTGTTGATGCCAAGTTTGAGGGCATTATCACGTTGTGCCGCGACCAAAGTGCCGTACTTAGCAACATCAATCAAATATGGCAATGTTGCGTTGGTCAGTGCATAAGTACTTGTATGTGGCACTGCCCCTGGCATATTGCCGACTGCGTAGTGCAACACACCATGAAGTTCATAAACAGGTTCTTTGTGTGTTGTCTCATGAATAGTTTCAATACAGCCGCCTTGGTCGACTGCCACGTCGACAATTACCGCGCCTCGNTTCATTGATTTCACCATGTCTTGTGAGACCACAACTGGTGCGCGTGCGCCAGCAACGAGCACTGCGCCGATTAATAAATCAGCTTCAGCAACGCATCGTTCTATTGCTCCACGATTTGAAGCAACCGTCGTAATTCGAGAGCGGATGATTTGATCAAGCAATCGCAAGCGATCCAAATTTTTATCAAGCAATAAAACTTCGGCTTCCATNCCGCCGGCTATCCATGCCGAGTTCCATCCAACGTTTCCCGCACCGATGACGACAACCTTCGCTGGGCGAACACCNGGAGCGCCACCCATAAGAACTCCGCGTCCACCGTTTGGGCGTTGCAAATAAAATGCGCCAACTTGAGTTGCGATGCGACCTGCTATTTCGCTCATCGGCGCCAACAAAGGCAACGACCCATCTTCTTGTTGCACTGTTTCGTAGGCGATAGAAG
>JGI25928J51866_1000114_pt1 | contig 17211 bp, 14 predicted proteins | sample LauGreFBDMM110DN_2_FD_51866 | JGI IMG/M metagenome (IMG submission 51866)
TACAAGTTGACCAAGATCTACCAAAACAAACAGATAGCATTAAACGATGTGTGCCTTCGCATCGAACGGGGCACCGTACTTGGTTTACTTGGTTCCAACGGAGCAGGTAAAACCACTTTGCTCAGGCTAATCATTGGCTTGCACAGGCCAACTGCTGGTTGGGTTAATGTTTTTGATAAGAACATGACTCCAAACTCTGCTCAACTACGCAGAAAAATTGGCTACATCCCTACCAATCCTCAGTTTCCTAAGGGTATGACTCCAATAACTTACCTTGATTACATGGCAAGATTATTCGGTCTGCCTGAAGATGTTCGTAAACCCAGGCTTGCATCATTAATTCGAGCAGTGGATTTATTAGGGGCATCAGGCAATCCTATTTCCGGTTTTTCAAATGGCATGACCGCAAGGCTTGCTGTAGCTGCAAGTCTTATCAATGAACCAGACCTACTAATTTGGGATGAGCCAACCCACGGACTAGATCCAGAAGCCCGCAGAAGCATGCTGGAATTAATCAAGTCTCTTAGTAAAGAAAAAACATTGATCGTTTCCTCGCACAACCTCAGCGACATTGATGAAGTTTGCGACCATGCTGCAGTATTGAGCCATGGGCAGCTCATTTTCTACGGATCGCTACAAGACCTTAAAGGCAGGATGCGCAAAAACCATTATGAACTTGATCTCGAAGGAGATCAGAAATCCATCACCAAAGCTGTCCAAACTATTAAAACTCTTAATGAATTTAAGACTGTTTCCCTTAAGCAAAAAAAGCTGGAAATATACCTTAATGATGATGTGGTTGCATCCACTGCATTGGCAAACCTTTTTATGACTTTGACTGATAGCAAAATAAATTTGTTAAGCATCAAGAGTATAGGGCAGCAGACAGAAGAAGCATTCCTCGACCTTGTGGAACAGGAAGAATCCCGCGGATTTGCAAGAATTTACAAGCAGGAAGCTGCCTGATTGCAGGAAGTTCGAAAGAGAACATGACCCATGAGCACTGGCACACTAAAAGCTGATCAATACAGGAAATGGCTGCCCTACTGGGCCGTTTTCCAAACCGACATGCAACAAACTGTTCACACCTGGATTTACCGGTTATGGCTGCTCGCTTCGATTTTAATTCTTGCGGGCTTCTTCACTTATCGTTTCGGAGTTTACAAAGAAACGGGCATTATTCAGCATGGCTCACTTTTCTTTCTTCAATCGCTGCGCTGGACAATCTTGGGAAGCATGACTCTTGTGGTTGTTCTTACTACCGGATGTATTTCTTCCGAACGCGGAACTCTTGCAGACTCTGTTCTTAGTAGAGGCATAAGCAGGTATCAATATTTCTTAGGTAAATGGCACGCCCGACTTGTGACAGTAATAGGAACCTTTTTACTATTAGGTTCGATCACGATCATAGGGTGCATTTTTTTCCTGCACGAAGATCTATCACTCAAAGGATGCCTGATTGCACTTGCTGCGATTTGTGCGCTCTTATTTACAGTGGTCACATGCTGCGTAACCGTAAGCGCAATCATAAACAGTACGGTTTTGGGCATCATCACCGTATGGGTTCTTTTATACGGTGTAACCCTCGGATTAAGTTATTTCCCGAGCGTTCATTTATCTCCTGAAGTAACCATGCAGGCTTTACCCCACATGGTTAAAGGAGAATATGACATTCAAGCATTGGGACGATTGTTTATATGGACATTGGGAATATCGCTGGGCATATCAAGCTTTGGAATGCTTTGGTTTGCAAGGCGCGATATTTAAATCAACTCCAGAGAATCAACCCGGGTTCCAATTGGTTTGCAAGGTCGGGATGTTTAGGCAATACCCGAATCCTATACCCATGCTGACCACTAGAATTACATGGAATCTCGCCAGAAAAGATCCAGTCATTATGCTCCTGCTTCTCCTGTTTCATNGAAGCAAGGTGGATTTCTTGAATCTCCCAGTTTGAATCCATAGGACCATAATAAATCTGCACATCAACATCTGCAGGGCTCAACTGGCCCAAATGAACCTTGGCTTTCACATGAAACTTAGTCCCCACCTTATGAGGATCATGCTGGGGATTTGAAATCTCATGCACACCCAAATGACGCCATTGATCATGAAGACGATGACGCCATTGAGAAAGATCATCCGCACCCTGAAAGTTATTAGAAGAAAGTTTGTTGTAACGAACTGAACTAGGCCAGTAACAAACTTTAGTATACTCCGCAACCATTCTAGATGTACTGAATACCGGGGCCAAAGTACTAATGGCATTCTTCATCATCTTGATCCAACCCCTGGGCAAACCATCGGCACCGCGGTTGTAAAAGAGGGGAACGATTTCCTGTTCAAGCAGATCGTAAATCGCCCTACTTTCAACTTCATCCTGATATTCAAGATCCGAATACTCTTCTCCCGCGCCAATAGCCCAACCATTCTGCCCATTAAACCCTTCGCACCACCATCCATCAAGAATACTGAGGTTCAACCCTCCATTAACTGCAACCTTCATGCCACTAGTACCAGAGGCTTCCAAAGGCCTGCGCGGATTGTTGAGCCAAACATCAACCCCCTGCACCATGTAGCGGGCAACATTCATCTCATAATCTTCAAGAAAAACAACACGGTGCTTAAACTCTGCACGCTTGGTCATGTGAAGAATCTCAGCAATCAACTCTTTTCCNCCGTTGTCTTGCGGATGTGCTTTGCCTGCAAAAAGAATCTGCACGGGCCGATCTTTATTATTAACAAGAGCAGCAAGCCTATCGATATGCTTGAAGATAAGTGCGCCACGCTTGTAGGTTGCAAACCTTCGAGCAAACCCGATGGTCAAAGCTTCGGGGTCGAGAATCTCATCTGCACGGGATATTTCAGAAGAGGTAGCAGCACGATTTTTCAACTGCATTTTCAATCTTCTACGGGCAAAGGAAACCAGCCTTTCCCTGCGTCTTTCGTGGGTTCGCCAAAGCTCAGCATCGGGAATGGAATCAATGCGTTTCCACAAAAGCTCATCATTGGGCTTCAAACCCCAACCCGCACCCAAATACCGATCATAAAGCTGAACCATATCCGGAGAAACCCAGGTACTGGTATGAACCCCATTGGTAACCGAGGTTATGGGCACTTCTTTGTCCATCAACCCATGCCAAATGTTTTTCCACATATTCCTGCTAACTTCACCATGCAACTTGCTTACGCCATTGCTTACATTCGANAGTCGAACAGCAAGCACAGTCATGCAAAAAGTTTCAGTTGAATCGGAAGGATTTTCACGCCCAAGACCAAGAAAATCTTCCTTACTCATTCCAAAAGATGACATCAATCCATTAAAGTAATGTTCGATTTGAGCAGGCGAAAAACGATCATTCCCCGCAGGAACAGGCGTATGCGTGGTAAACACCGTGCCTGCTGCCACTGCCTCTCTGGCCTTGCGAAAATCAATCTTCTTCTCGTCCATTAGGCAGCGAATTCTCTCCAAACATGAAAACGCACTATGGCCTTCATTCATGTGAAACACCGTTGGATCGATCCCCAACGCATGCAAAACTTTGGCGCCTGCCATTCCAAGAACTACTTCCTGGCGAATACGATTTTCAGTATCTCCACCATATAGCCTTGCAGTAATCCCCCGATCATCAACCTGATTTTCGGGAATATTGGTATCAAGCAAAAGCAAAGGAACCCTGCCGATATTAATCTGCCAAACCTTAACAAGCACATCTCTACCAGGGAAATGAACCTTAACAACAAGAACTTGCCCAGCCTTGTCGAGCACCTGAACAGCTGGTAATCCAAAGAAGTCATTTTCTGGATAGCGCTCTTGCTGCCAGCCATCTGCATTTAAATATTGCCTGAAATACCCCTCGCGATACATCAAGCCAACACCATACAACGGAATACCAATATCGCTCGCAGCTTTTAGATGGTCGCCTGCAAGAACTCCGAGCCCGCCTGAATAAACAGGAATACTTTCATGGATGCCAAACTCAGCACTAAAATAAGCAATTCTGCAGAGATTCTTATCTTTGGAATAATTTTCCTGAAACCAAGTTGTCGCAGACATGTAACGATCAAAATCCTGTTCCACACGATCCATATGATTGAGAAAGCCTTCATCCGAAATAAGGTCTGTTGTTTGCGTTTGCGAAAGTTGATTTAAAAGGCGAACGGGGCTATGATCAACCAATTCAAATTGATCGGGATTAATTCTTCGAAAGAGTTCAACCGCTTGATGATTCCAACACCACCAAAGATTCATGGCAATTTTATGAAGCGCATTCAATCGCGCTGGAAGGCTGGGAACTACGGTGTAAAAACGAGTGGGATTTGTGCTCATAAGCCTCTCTTATTTAGGTAAACATAACAAAATAAAAAGGTACAACCTTAACTATTTGACAAACAATAAATAATTAACAACTGTCGAATAAATAAAACAACTATTATCCTTTCAACGAATATTAGATAACATATAACCAGTTTACAAGACTACATAAATAATAGAAATAATTGTTATGGTTATGAAGCTTGTCAATTGAACCTTGCGGAAATTTTTAAAAGCAAGCTTCTTTGATAAGAACGCTTGAAAGGACTCGAATAGTGCGAACACTTGTTACAGGCGGTGCTGGATTCGTAGGATCTCACCTTTGTGAAACTTTTTTGGCCATGGGCCATGAAGTTATCTGCGTTGACAACTTCATTACCGGATGCCTGGGAAATGTTGAACATCTTAGAAACAATCCACAATTCAGTTTTATTCGCCACGATATCAGTCACCACCTAGAAATCGATGGCCCAATCGACAACATCTTGCACTTTGCTTCTCCCGCCAGCCCGGTTGATTATCTCAAACACCCCATTCCAACTCTTAAAGTTGGGTCTTTGGGCACCCACAACACCCTAGGTTTGGCAAAAGCCAAAAACTCATCCTACCTCTTGGCAAGCACCAGTGAGGTTTATGGCGACCCCGAAAGACACCCACAAAGCGAAGATTATTGGGGGAATGTTAACCCTATTGGCATTCGTGGTGTTTATGATGAAGCTAAGCGCTTTTCTGAAGCCATGGTTATGGCCTACCATCGTTACCATAACATTAACACACACATCATCCGGATATTTAATACTTATGGTAATCGCATGAGACTGGACGACGGCAGAGTGCTACCTAATTTCATGGGCCAAGCACTGAGGGGCGAACCTTTGACCGTATACGGAGATGGTTCCCAAACCAGAAGTTTTTGCCATGTTGACGATTTAGTGGAAGGCATCACAAAGCTATTGTTCAAAGATTTTCATGAGCCGGTAAATTTAGGTAACCCCAGCGAAGTAACTATACTGGAATTCGCAAAAGAAATACTTGATTTATCAGGGAGCAAAAGCCAAATCATATTTCACCCCTTGCCTCAGGATGATCCGAAGGTGCGAAAGCCCGATATATCAAGGGCAAAAAAGCTTTTAGGATGGGAGCCAAAAATACAACGAACCGCAGGGTTAACAAAAACCCTGAAGCACTTCCAAGAAAAAATCGCACGAAAGTAGAGCGATAATTCCTTGACAAGACATGGTTTCATCGTTGTTATAAGAAAAGCTGATTTAATTTTAATGATTTTGATTCTAATGGAACTAATGTCTGCTAGGCTATGTCAAAATTGGTATGAAAGTTTGATGAGAATTAAGTTTCTTAANTTTCCAATCAGACTTTCANTCTAAAAAGGCTTTGCTGTTTTCAAAAGGGTTGACAAGATGCTAACGCTTATTAAGGGGATTTTCATGTCAGGGACTTTGTCACGGTTTTCTGTTATTTTACTTGTTCTTGTTGCATTTTTATTCAGCACGAATAGTTCCTATGCCTTTCAAGAAGGAGCACCTCCTGCTGCTGAAAAGAAAGATGATGGAGAAAATAAACCTGCCCAGAATACCAGCTTATTCATGCACATTCTTAAATCTGCAGGATGGGTTTTCGGTCCACTTATTATGGCTATTTCCATTGCACTTATTGCGCTTGTTTGCCTTTTGGCGATGGAACTACGCATGGTAACATCAATTCCACCCAATTTCGTCGAAGAATTTACCGACCTTGTTAACAAAAAACAATTCAAACAAGCTTTCGACATCGCCAAAGAAGATGGATCATTCCTTGGCAGAGTGATGAGTCAAGGAATGTCTAGGCTTCAATATGGTATCGAAGATGCCAGAGAATCTGCCTACAACATGGTTGACAGCATCAAAGCCAGCAAAGAAGTATCAATCACTTATCTTTCAACTATCGGAACACTTGGGCCCCTGATTGGTTTGGTTGGAACCGTATTTGGTATGATTCTTAGCTTTATGGAACTTGGCAGGCCCGGTTCTACACCAAGGCCAGATAAACTTGCAGATGGTATTTCCCATGCACTTGTAGTTACTCTTCTTGGGATTGGGCTATCCGTGCCAGCAATTTTCTTTCATGCATTTTATCGCAATCGATTAATTAAAATTTCGATGGATACTAGCTTGATCGCAGATGATCTTTTAACCCAGATGTATCACAGCACCAAAAAAGCCGCTGGGCAACCTGCAGCACCTACAGCAGCAGGTGCAGGCGCCCCTGCAAAATAACTGCCTATAAGTAGGGCCAAAATTGAAATGGTCTTTACTAGTCATGGTTGTTTTATAGGGCAGTTAAAGACTAAGACAAAACTCAAACAGGGGTTAAACTAGCATGAGTCATGGTGGATCTAGCGAAGGAAACATGGAGCCAAACCTCACTCCGCTTTTGGATGTGGTGTTGCAGCTTCTAATGTTTTTCATGATGTGCGTTAATTTTGTTACCAATCAGGTATCAGAAGAAATTGTACTTCCAGAATCTATGTCTGCTGTGCCCATGGACAAGAATGAAGTCGATGTTTTATTCGTAAATGTTCGACCTTTTATACTCAAGGATTATGAATCCAAAGGTGCTACCGCTCTTCAAAAACTTACCGATAAGTTTAAAGAGGGCGACCCCTTTATCATTATCCTTGGTGAAGAACCCATGCGATTCAATGAATTTAAGTTCTGGTTAAGAAACCAATTCAACACCCTTAAACGAACAAGTAAAGATGGCAAAGTAAAAACCACAATCGTTATGCGAGCACACAAGCTTACTGATTATGACCAGGTTTATCGTGTCTTGCAAATGTGCAAAGTTGAAGGTTTTAGGCAAATCAAACTCCGGGCTGTAACAAAGAGCGTGGCACAACCAATATGAGTAAGCACAAGAACGAAGAACCATCACCGGAAGTTATATTGCCCATCACTCCCATGTTGGACATGGCTTTTCAATTGCTGACATTTTTTATATTCACTTACAATCCTTCAGGGATGGAAGGTCAGTTTGATTTAAGCTTGCCTTCCGATAATGAAGCTGCTGCCAAGGAAACCAAAACACCTCCTCCTCCCCCAGATCCTGATGCTCCTCCAAAAATCGAAGCTGATGTTACAATTGTGGTGGAAGCCGTCACCGATGATATCAATCGGGGTGAAATAGCAAAAATACATATCAAACAGAATTCTGGTTCGGTCATCGTGGGAGATCTCAAAGAGCTGTTTGAAAAACTCAAACTAGCCAATGAGACTGCTACTGAAAAAGAGGTTGTTAAAATTCAGCCTGCAAGTAAACTTAAATGGGCTAATGTTGTCATGGTAGCAGACACTTGCCGCAAAGCTGGTTTCAAAAATGTCAGTTTTGTTGAACCTCCGGGATTCAACATCAGCGTTGTTAATTAATTATTTCAGGCACGAAAGATGGCTAAGCACAACAACACTTGTAAAATCATTGCCTTGGGTTTTCTGTATCTCGTTTGTACATTTCCAACTAAAACCGCCCTGCGCAAGACATTGACACGGTCCCTTTATTTCAGCTATTTCAGCCAGAACAAAGCTATTTAGCAACCCTTTGTATTGGCTCGGGAACCACGCCAGGAATCGGTCTTTTAGGCTCTCTTTCCACTTTGGTTAGTGGGGACGATGCGGGTTTTAATATCTGGTCTTTTAGCGCACCTTTTTCTTCCAGAAGAGATAAAACCCTTCTCGCTACTTGCGGTTTAATTCTTTTACCTGCTGGTTCTGCTATGGCTGGAATTGAATCAATTAGCTTGTTAAAGATTGGCGATGAGGAAGATTTTTGGTCTTTGATTAATTCTGATGTTGTTCGACCGATTCCCGAAGAATTCCTCGAACGGGTAAAAGATGAAAAGCCTATTTACGGGGCTTCTTTTGATGACTTGGAAGCTTCTGCTTATTGCGAATTCGTGCTGATGGCTTATCAAACTTCGGCATTAGCCTTCACACAATCGGCTCGTAAAGATCTCACTTTTTCCGATCTTATGGTCAAACCCAAGACTAATCGAGGCGAGGTCGTTGAGATCAAAGGAAGGCTAAGGCGCCTGAGAAAGATTGTGCCACCCGTTGCATTATACAATGTTGGTGTTTCCGAGCTTTACGAAGGCTGGGTCTTTCAGGAAATGTATGGCCCTAACCCTGTTTGTATTCTGTTAACGCAATTGCCTGACAACATTCAACCTTTTGAAAAAAATGACTACCTGATTGAATTCCAAGGTTACTTTTTCAAAAAATATCGTTACATGACAGCAAATAGTGGCAGCGAAAACCCTTGGAAAGATACCCCTTTAATAATTGGGAAAACTTTAAAAGTTACAAGAGGGTCGATCGACTCTCCCGAAGAAGGTGTTTCTTGGGCAAAAGGACTTCTGCCTTTGTTTACCGGGGTATTTTTGGTTTTCCTTTCTGGAATTATAGGACTGATTGTTTGGTTTATGCGTGGCGACCGGAAGATTACAACCCGGTTAAGAAACAGGCAAATCGAAGTTGATCCTATTTTCAAGGATTATTCGGAAAATACAGGGAACCAAATGGGTATTTCAGCGTCTAAGTTACCAGATAACGACTCTGGAAATTCAACCTTTCCAAATTACAGGATTTGATTGATTTCTCTAACCATACATGCAATAATTAATTATCAATAAAGTTTAGGAGAGTTATTCATGTCACAAAATTACATTGTTAAAGGCACAATCAAATCAACGGGGAAGCCCATTGAATCCAAGATTGTTGCTCAAAGTGAAAAAAACGCTGAAATGATCGCCCGTGACAGGGGGATCGAAGTTACCTCCGTTTGGCTCGAAGGAGCTGTACCCGCGATTGCGGCCACCAAACCCGTTATGGGGTTGGCGGTATTTGCAGGCATTGGCCACGAAGCAGGCCGCGTTGAACTTTCCGAAACACTTCAAGATAACAGTGGTTATGCAAATATTATTTGGGCCATGGGGGCAGGTGTTATTAGTGCTGCAATGCACGGCTTGCTGATTCTCTTAATTATGCTTATTCCCTTTGAAAACGCTCCAGTTCAAGCTGCTAAGCTTGATGAACCAACTAAAATCGAAGAATCCGAACCAGAACCCGATCTCACAATAACAGACATCGGCAACGATATCGAAGTTCCTACGCAATACAATGTGGATCGCAAAGATGAGATGAGTGTGCCCGGCCCTGAAGATCCTTCTCAAACCGTTGGCATTCCCAATTCACCTGAAACTGTCGCTTCTAATGTTCCTCCCCCTCCAGGTTTTGGCGGTGGTACAGGCGCTGCTCCCTCTTTGGATGTTTCTGGCCTTGGCAGTAATGTTGGTTCAATTGGTGGGATGGGCGGAGTTTATGCCCCTGGTGGTATTGCAGGCCGCAGCGGTGCTACTCGTGAAAAACTTCTTAACGAAGGTGGTGGTAATGCCCTTTCCGAAGCTGCTGTTGCTCGTGGACTTAAGTTTTTTGCCCTGCACCAAGCCGATGATGGCCATTGGTCACTTGATAAATACGGTGATCATTATCGAACTGCACCNATCGGAAATCCTGCNTCNANAATAATCAAACACAATACGGGTGAAAAAGCTCAAAGTAACGATATCGCAGGAACAGGCTTTGGTTTATTACCCTTTCTAGCTGCAGGTATCACACATAAACCTTCAGGTAAAAAATCTCAGGAAGACTACAGCAAAACCGTTATGGGTGGGGTTAACTTCCTTATTAAAAAACAAGGTAAGGATGGTAATTATGGAGGCGGGCTTTACTCTCACCCCTTGGCCACCATTGCTATGTGCGAAGCTTATGGCATGACAAGCGACCCCCTTATCAAAATCTCTGCTCAAAGAGCCCTAGACTATTTGATTTATGCCCAACATGATGGTGGTGGCTGGCGCTATGGCCCCAAACAAGCAGGCGATACATCTGTTACTGGTTGGTGCACTATGGCATTAAAGAGCGGCCAAATGGCTGGCCTTAAAGTTCCTACCGAACGATACAAAATGGTTGAAAAGTATCTTGATGGTGTACACGATCCAAAATCTGGTGGCTATGGCTATACCGATCCCGGTGCAGCTCCTGCTATGACCGCTATCGGTATGCTTTGCAGGCAGTACATGGGTGTTAACCCAAGAAATCCCGGCCTTTTAAAAGGTGTGGAAATCATGAAAAAGATTCACCCCGGCGTTAGCCCCGCGAATTACAACATGTACCAAATTTACTACGCTACTCAAGTAATGCACCATATGGGTGGGGAAGCTTGGGATTTCTGGAACCTAGGCCCCGAAGTTGCTGGAGTTCGTAAAAACGGGGTTCGTGATATTTTAATTGCCAAGCAGGTTCAAGGTGCAGATCCTAAAAAGATCATGCTCTCTGGTAGCTGGGATGCTCTTGGCGCTCACGCCGATGCTGGTGGTAGGATTATGGCTACATCCATGGCTCTTCTTACCATGGAAGTTTATTACAGGCATTTGCCTTTGTACCGCCGCGAGATGGGCGGAGCGAAGTAATCTAACCCTGTCCTCCTAAATCACCAAGGGCCTGTTGGATTTTCCAACAGGCCCTTACTATTTTACCCAGCCGGCTGAATATTCCGACTTTTCGTCAAATTCGCTTTCAAGCTCATACCCCGCATTACCGATAAATAAAACAGTATATCAAACATTTATTGGCATAGATTTAACTCTATGCCGGGGGATTCGATCATGTTGCGCAAATTATGGCTTAGCTCCCTGCTTTTAGCACTTACTGGAACAACCATAGGGTTGGCTTATTCTGAAACCCCAATTACTAATGAAATACAAAAACCTAAAGACCGGTTTTTAACGGTTAACGAAAAGGGTAAAGCGCCAATAAAGTGTAAGCTCATCCTAGCTTGGACCAACAAAACCGGGCAGCAATGCTATTTAGTAGAAACTGTTGAAACGGGTGCAAAAATCACCATCGTTCAAAATCCAGCTTCCTCTAAAGAACAAAATTCAACCACAAATTATCACTGGGCAAACGCCATTACTCCGCCAGCGAGTTCACCTATTCCTCCTGAATATAACATCGTAAAATCTACCCCTTCACATAAAGAACCTGTAAAAGTTGAGGCAAAAACTGCGGTTAATAATTCAACCGTTGTGCCCATGCAAACTGCTATCCAAAAAAACAACCCTCCTTTGAAAATTGAAACTGCAACTATTAAAAAAGAGGTTGATACTCCAAGTGGAAAACCCTTGGCGACAGAATTCATCACCNTTCCCGCACCAGGCGCAGATAAAATCGTTGTCGTTCCAGAGAAAAGCAAAAAGTTCTTTGCTGCAAAAACTCCACAATCCAACACCGACAAAGTAATCGTTCTTAAAGAAGAAAAAAACCTCATAGCCACCAGCACTGGGCCAGAAAAAGTTATATCCATCACTGAACTCCCCAACAAAACTCCTTTACTTGCAAAGCCTAATAATAAAACAGAGACTTCTTCGAGTTCAAGCAATCAAATAATTGCTCCTCTTGATGCAAGCAGCGTTGCTAACAAAAGTGAATCTAAAGTAGCAGAACCCTTGCCACCCAAGACGGTAAATAAAACCCCCACTGCAATAACCTCGCTTCCAAATGAAACAAAAAAACTCGAACTGGAGCAACCCAAAGCTCAAGATTGGCGTAAGTCTTGGGGCAGGATGGATTCCTCCCAGGAAAAAACCAATATCACTAAAGCTCAACCTGCTGATGCTGAACTTCCTCATGCAGATAAAACCAAACCTGATCCACTGAAAAGCGTTGACTATCTGCATCCTAAGCTAGAAGAAAAAATATCCAAAAAAGCCGTAAAAGCTGTGGGAAAAGAAAGCTCCAACAAAGAAGTTGAAGCAATTGTTTCTGGGGGCATTGCGCCAAAAACTACTGCAGAACTTGCAGAAAATTCACCCCCTAAAACTACTCCCAAAATTACTCCTAGCGTTTCGCCTACAAAAACCTTAAAAAACACCCCAATAGAAACACCAACTGAAACTCTTAAAGTTACACCCAAATCAACACCCAAAACCACCCCCGTTGTTAAAGTTAAAAACAGCCCAAAAATTATTTCAGAAAGCGTTGAAACTACTTCTCCACTTCCCATCGTTGTCATCAAAGAACCCAGACAACCGAGAATCCTTCTTACCAAAAAGAATGATCCTNCCGAGCCTAAAACTCCAGATATTCTTGACCGTACCATGGGGCGNATTTNTGGGTTCTTGGAAAAGCCTAAAGCAGTTAACACAAATGAAGATAAAGCCCCTCCAGGAAACGGTTCGGTTATAGCTGCGGGCGCTCCCCCTGTTCNAATGATTCCTTNCCAACCCAATGGCCAACCCTTGGGCGCACCTCCTACTGCGCACATGTTCACTCCTCCACAAGCGCCACAACTTTTCCCCAGCAATCCTTCAAATGTTTCAGTTGGGTCTAGATACCCAACTCAAGGAATGGCAACGCCTTTACTCCGGTTCCAAATCAAAGGCCTATTCCATCGGATGTTGAATCCACGATTGTTATGCAAAATGCTTTTAATCCACCAATGCCAAAGGAAGGCGAAATGCCCGCCCAAGGATTAACCCAACCTGTAAACCCAAATAAAATTATTGCTCAAAGCATGGGCTATGGCCAAATGCCAGCAAACATGATGGCTTACATTCAACCACAATACACCGCGGCGCCTGTGGATATGGTTCTGACGGAGAATGTTCAAACGCTAAAAAATGCTAATCAACCTTCACAAAGAGAGTACGCTGCAGACCAACTTTCCAAAATCCGCGGGGTATCCATGAACCTAGCAGTTCAGGCCTTGGCAACCGCAGTTAAGGAAGATCCAGCCCCATTGGTAAGAGCAGCATGTATACGCTCGCTTACTCGCATGAAAATCAATACTATAGAAGTGTTGGAAGTAATCAACGAAAAGAAAACGGACTTGGACCCTAGAGTTCGAATGGAAGCTGATCAGGCGCTTATTCAGCTTACCTCTGGGTCAAGTGAATCTGGCAACAGAATTCACCAAACTGGTTCAAGCTATAAAAAGTGATTTTCTCGGTTACTTTCCTTTACTTTGACATGGTTCGAGTTTGCAGGAGCTCTCATGATTCCTATCGATTTAAAAGGTAAAGTGGCATTGGTTACAGGCGTGGGCGATAATGTAGGGTTTGCATGGCATATTGCTAAAACATTACAAGCTGCAGGCGCCACTCTGTTTTTTGCAGTTCATCCAAGGTTAGTGGGTATTGTTGAAAGTATCATGGAGCGTGATACTGATGCAGAAAGCCGTATTCTTCCCTATGGTCAGGGAACCATGAAAATTGAAAAATACTTCCTTGTGATGTTAGCTTTGACACCATGGACGATGTCGACGAAAAAACCAAGAATGACAAACGCTATGCAAAGCATGGCGATTTTTCTATCAAAGGCATGATTGATACTCTTTCACAGCAGGTAAAATCTGTTGATATTCTTATTCATGCTGTTGCCTTCAGCCCTGAAATAAAAAACTCCGCTGTCAACACAACGAGAGCTGCTTACCTCACAGCTTTAAGTATTAGTGCCTATTCCTTAACTGCTCTTAGTAGAGCCGCACTTCCTTTGATGGAAAACAAGCCGGGCGGCACAAGCGTGGTTGGCCTTTCCTATATCGGTGGGGAAAGAGTCGTTCCACATTATGGTGGCGGAATGTCTACCGCAAAATCTGCTTTGCAAATTGATGCCAAGCAATTAGCAAGCAATCTCGGACCAAAAGGCGTCAGGGTTAATATTATCTCTGCTGGCCCTTATGCGTCCCGTGCTGCAAAAGCGATTGGTGATATCGGCCAAATGATCGATCATGCTACCAGTAGATCGCCTTTGCCACGCCCTATTGAAGCAGATGAAGTTGGAAACGCCACCGCCTTTTTATGCAGTCCTTTAGCCTCTGCAATCACCGGGCAGGTTCTCTATGTTGATTGCGGCTACAATGTTATGGGCGTTTAAATAACCCCTGTTTCGTTATTTAGAAAACACCATTACACCACAATGCGCTAGCGTAGGGATGACTTTAACCAAGGTCATCCCTGCTTCGTTTAGCCATGCTTGATATTCTTTTTTACTATACGCCCTGCCCTCAGTCAGTGAAAAAAGAGCAGCAGAATACAACGCGATTTCCAAGGGGCCATCAAGCTCATCGTTTAGAAATACATCATGTACTAAAAGCAATCCATCTTTGGGAAGCGCTTGAACAAGTTTGTTGATAAGGCGAATGCATTCTGGTTCATCCCAATCATGCAAAATATTAGAAAGCAAAACAACATCCACACCCATTGGGACAGGATCTGCAAACATATCTCCGGAGATATTTTTAACCCTAGATACCAATCCTGCTTGACGAACAAACTGATCAGCGACTTTCAGAACCTCGGCACCATCCCAAAGAATGGCTTTACACCCTTCGTTTTTTTCAAGCAAAGCAATCGAATAAAGTCCGCTTCCAGCTCCAACATCAAGAATCGTTTTATCGCCAGAAAGAGGGAGTTTTTCTGCAAGGACAGGCGCAACATTCATGGCTCTGCCAGCAAGTGATAAAGTAAGATTCATAGCACTTTCGGTTTTATCCATTGCGGAATCGAGGCCTTCACGAAATATAAAAGCTGCACCAACATCAGGCTTATCTGCATGAATAGGGGTAGAAACTCGAAGACGATTAACCATTTCCAGAACACCCGGGGCTTGGGCAGATAAACCAATGTAGGCAGCAATACTATGCCTTGAATCTTTTAAAAGCGTTGATTTAGCAATTTCAGAAAGGGATAGTTTACCTTTGTTTTCCAACAACAAACCTGAAGCTTTTAGCCCTGTTATCAGAACATTCCAAGCTCGTTTTTCAAAACCTAATCTCGTCCTCAGCGTCTCTGAGCCTACTTGGTCTGTGGAGATTTCTTCAAAAAGATTAAAATGCACTACCGCTGCTGTAAGCAGTTCAGTTGCATAATTCCCACGAAATAACTCAAATATGGGTGCGGGATCAATTTTTGGACATACCATAGGAAATATACTTGCTGCCATTTTTATTCCTTTTTATTTTACTTATCCATCAGTCAATCAATTATTCCATCAAGCAATCAACTTGCCAACAAAAACTTCTTCTTTACAATTCTTATGTTTTGCTAGCCAATTGATCGAATTATGCCTAGATTATCTTTTATAAGTCATTGAAAGTTAGAGATGCTTGGCATTTCCTCAAATACCAAATGACACTGTTTAGCTTCTTTTCTAATGGAACTAATTATGAGCAATTCTGAACCTAAAGGCGATATCGCATTAATTGGTCTGGCTGTAATGGGCCAAAACCTAATTCTTAACATGAATGATCATGGTTACACTGTGGTTGCGTACAACAGAACCACTTCCAAAGTGGACGATTTTCTTGCCAAAGAAGCCAAAGGAACCAAAGTAATTGGGGCCCATAGCATTGAAGAAATGTGCAAGCTTCTCAAAAAACCCCGCCGCGTCATGATGCTTGTCAAAGCTGGCCAAGCTGTTGACGATTTCATCGAACAAATTTTACCCCACCTTGAAAAAGGCGACATCATCATCGATGGTGGAAACTCGCTTTTTGATGATACGGTTAGGCGAACCAAATATTTGGAATCAAAGGGGATTCTATTTATTGGCACAGGCGTTTCTGGTGGCGAAGAAGGTGCCCGTCGTGGCCCTAGCATTATGCCAGGCGGCAGTCCCGAAGCTTGGGACCATGTCAAAGCTATCTTCCAAGATATTTCCGCAAAGGTTGAAGATGGAACCCCCTGCTGTGATTGGGTGGGTGAAGGTGGCGCTGGCCACTATGTGAAAATGGTTCACAACGGGATCGAATATGGTGACATGCAATTGATATGCGAGGCCTACGATATTTTGCATAAAGGTTTGGGGCTTTCTTACGATGAAATGCATAAGGTTTTTGAAGAATGGAACAAGGGCGAGCTTGATTCCTATCTAATCGAAATCACCAGGGACATCTTGAACTTTAAAGATACCGATGGGCAACCTATGGTTGAAAAAATCTTGGATGCTGCAGGCCAAAAAGGTACTGGCAAATGGACTGTAATCAACTCCCAAGAATTGGCTATGCCTGTAACGCTGATTTCTGAAGCCGTTTACGCTCGATGCGTTTCCGCATTAAAAGACGAAAGAGTTATAGCTTCAAAGGCCATCAAGGGGCCCAAGCCTAACATTTCAGGTAAGAAAGAAAAACTCATCCAAAATATTCACGACGCTCTTTATGCTTCTAAACTTGTCAGCTATGCCCAAGGGTATATGTTGATGCAAGCTGCAGCCAAAGAATATGGCTGGAAATTAAATTACGGTGGTATTGCTCTGATGTGGAGGGGCGGTTGCATCATTCGCAGCAGATTCCTCGGAAAAATCAAAGAAGCATTCGACCGAAAGAAAAGCCTTAGCAATCTTCTGCTTGATAGTTACTTTAAAAAAGAAATGAAGCGTTCTCAAAAAGGCTGGAGAAACATCGTTGCTCTAGCAATTAAAAAAGGTATTCCAGTACCAGCAATGAGCACTGCTTTATCGTTCTTTGATTCCTACAGAGCGGAACGGTTACCTGCAAATTTATTACAAGCTCAGCGAGATTATTTCGGTGCCCATACTTATGAAAGAACAGATAAACCAAGAGGTGAATTCTTCCACACAAACTGGACGGGCCGTGGAGGCGATGTTTCAAGCTCTACCTACAATGCTTAAAGCTTTGTGGTTGTCTTTAATTGGAAGCGGAGCCTTATTTTTAAGGCTCCGTTTCTCTTTTTAATGGATCTTCAGGCCATGCGTGTTTTGGATACCTGCCACGCAAATCTTTTCGCACTTGTGGATAAGTGTTTTTCCAAAACCCTGCTAGATCCAAAG
>JGI25928J51866_1000116_pt1 | contig 17162 bp, 18 predicted proteins | sample LauGreFBDMM110DN_2_FD_51866 | JGI IMG/M metagenome (IMG submission 51866)
GGTGGTACGGCAGGGCCATGCGATGCCACTTCCGCCCGAACCCGTGCCACCCCAACAACCACCCTGACGGGTAAACTAGTTCGGCACAACTGCTGACGGAGCCGCACCATGACCAGTAACCTCATCACCGTTGACCCAGACATTCAAAGCGGAGCCCCCGTCTTTGCGGGAACGCGTGTGCCGGTCCAAAATCTTTTCGATTACTTGGAAGAGGGCGACTCGTTGGATGTGTTTTTGACGCAGTTCCCATCCGTCACGCGTGATCAGGCAGTCGCTGTTCTTGAAAAGGCCAGGGTGTCCCTGGTGGCTGATGCGCATTCTGCTTGATGAATCTCTGCCACACGACCTTGCCGCGCTGATTCTTGGCCACCAGGTTTCGACCGTCCGTCAAGAAGGGTGGGCTAGCGTAACGAATGGCAAGTTGCTGGCTTTGGCATCGACGAAATTCGAAGCCTTCATCACCGCAGATCGAAACCTCGAGTTTCAACAAAGCTTGGCGAAATTGCCCATTGCCGTCGTGGTGTTGGTCGCTAGAAAGAACCGTGTGCAAGACCTTGCACCGTTGCTGCCAGAGCTGGCCGCAGTTTTGAATCATTTGGTTCCTCGCACACTGCGCATGGTCGGGGTCTAAGCCCTCGTTCAAGCCATTGCCGAGCACTTCGAGACTTGGTTTGAGCTGGCCAGCGCGGATCAGTTCGCCGGTCAGGGCGACCACCACACCCCAAGCCTTATGTCCGCCAGGCCTTTCGCAAGTATCTGGAATGCGGCATCTATGCGCATGGCTTTACCAGGGCGTGGTGTGACGATTGTGGGCATGACTACCTCGTGGCCTATTCCTGCCAAGACCGGGGCGTGTGCCCCTCGTGCAACACCCGGCGCATGGTGGAGACGGCGGCACAACTCGGCGATCATGTTTTCCCCCGGCTGGGGCAGGTTAGAACAGGTCAGAGCAGTTCAGAGCAGGGCTGGCAATTCGCTGAGCGTCGCGGTGCGAATGCCAGCAGAGCGCGCCTGTTCCAAAAAGGCTTGGCCGGCCGCCTCAAAACCGGCCACCGGGCTCATGCAGTCGCTCAGCAGCAGGGTCTGGCGCAGTCGTGCGGCTGGCAGGTGGGCCAGCATGTCTTGCACCGACGCCGCCACGCAATGGCTGAGCGCCTCGCCGGCCACCAGCAGCGGCCCCGAGCCAGCGGCCAGGCGCGCCATCAGCCCCATATTTAGCCCGGTGCGCGGGTCATCCGCACGCGGCACCTCGGCACGAAAAGCGCTGTACTGCTCGGTCATCGGGTTCTGGCCTTTGAGCACCTTGTCGCACAGCTGCCCGCTGTGCATTTCCCAGTTGGCAATGCTGCTGGCCAAGCCGGCATGGATGTTATGGCCCCAGGTGCCCAACACGCAATGCACCGGCCAGACCACCAACTGGCGCTGGCCCGGCGCCTCCAGCGCGTCCAGATAGGCCAGCACCGCAGCGGTACGCCCGGCATCACGCGGGCGCCATTGGCCGGCGCGCACCGCCGCTGCCGTCACCAGGCTAAAGGGTGCAGCAGCGCTGCCATCGGCCTGTAACCAGAAGCTGGTGCGCTCAATCCCCACGCTGGCGTGCGAGTCCAGGGTCACGGTGATGGCCTGCACCGCCGTGCGGTGTTGGTGCAGCCAGTCGGCCAGGCGCAGCATGTCGGCACCGGCGCCGGGCACCGGCAGCGCCGCGCCTTCGATGTCCAGAAAATCGTTTTGCGGGTCAATGATCAGCAGCTCACAGGGGCGCATGGCAGGTCCTTGGTCATGTCGGCACGGCCGGTGATTGTTGCAGGGCCCAGGCCACGTGCTCGCGCACCAGGCTGCTGGGGTGGTCGATGCGGCGCTGCAAGGCCGCGCGCCAGGGTAGGGCAGCCTCGGGCCTGGCTGCGCGCAGGGCGTTGCCCAAGGCCACGGCCAGGTTGCGCAGCCAGCGCTCATGGCCGATGCGCCGGATCGGGCTGCCCTCGGTCAGACGCAAAAAATCGGCCTCGGACCAGTCCAGCAGCGTCACGAGCTGTTGGCCGACCAACCCCTGGCGTTCATCAAAGTCTGGCAAAGCGCTGCGCTGGGCATAGCGGTTCCAGGGGCACACCAGCTGGCAATCGTCGCAGCCATAAATACGGTTGCCCATGAGCGGGCGCAAGTCCGGCGGAATCGGGCCAGCGTGCTCGATGGTCAGGTAAGAGATGCAGCGCCTGGCATCGAGCCGGTGTGGCGCGACGATGGCCTGGGTCGGACAAACATCCAGGCAGGCCGTGCAACTGCCGCAATGGTCCGACACCGGTTCGGTCGCAGGCAAGGCCAGGTCAATATAAATCTCGCCTAAAAAAAACAGCGAACCGGCCTCGCGGTTGAGCAGCAGGGTGTGCTTGCCTCGCCAGCCCTGGCCGCTACGCGCTGCCAACTCGGCTTCCAGCACTGGCGCCGAATCCGTGAATACCCGGTGCCCCAGTGGTCCCACGCTGGCTGCAATGCGTTCACTCAGGCTTTGCAAACGCTGGCGCAGCACCCGGTGGTAATCGCGGCCGCGGGCATAGAGCGACACCACCGCCTCGCCAGGGCGCTGCAGCCGAGCGAGTTCTTGCGCCTGCCAGTCTGGCGGGCTGTGCGCCGGCAGGTAATCCATTCGCGCGGTGATCACGCTCAGCGTACCGGGCACCAATTCGGCGGGGCGGGCACGCTTGAGGCCATGGGCTGCCATGTAATGCATGTCGCCATGCCAGCCGGCTTGCAGCCAGGCCAGCAGGCCCGGCTCTGCCGAAGACAAATCCACACCGGCCACGCCAATTTGGGAGAATCCGAGTTCCCGGGCCCAGGCCCGAATGCTCGAGACCAATGGATAACCGTGATTGAGAACTTTGGGCGACACCACGCCAACATTGTAGAAACCCTGAGCCTGGACGATGAGTCGGCCACGGCGCGCTTGGCTGTGGCGCTGGCGGGCGAGCCGGCCCTGTGCAGCGCCGTGATTGAATTGCGTGGCGAACTCGGCGCGGGCAAAACAACCCTGGTGCGCTACCTGCTGCAAGCTTTGGGCATTACCGGCCGTATCAAAAGCCCCACCTATGCCGTCGTTGAGCCCTACGAGCTGCCGGGCTTGAATATCTGGCATTTTGATTTTTACCGCTTTGCCGATCCGAGCGAATTTGCCGATGCCGGTTTTCGCGATATTTTTGCCAGCCCGGGGCTCAAACTCGTGGAGTGGCCACAGCAGGCCGGTGGCTACCTGCCAACTGCCGACCTGGTGCTGGAGTTGACTGTGCAGCTCGATGCGCGACGCCAGATCGGGCTCACGCCCCAGAGCGCCATTGGACTGGCTCTGTGCAGCCGCGCCCTGGCTGCAAGTACCAATTTGGACAGCGCGACATGAAACGGCGCGTTCTCCTGCGCTGGGCCAGCTTTGGCCTGTCTGCGCTATGGCTGTCGCTGGCCCGTGCGACCACCATCTTGGCAGTGCGGCTGTGGCCGGCGCCAGATTACTCGCGCATCACGATCGAGTCTGATGTGGAACTCAAGGTGCGACAAACCTTGCTGACTGACCCGCCCCGCCTGAGCCTGGACATAGACGGCGTGGCTCTGGATGCCACCCTGCGCGACCTGGTGCCCAAACTCGGCCGAGACGACCCGAACATCGCCAGCATCCGCATCGGCCAACAGGCGCCCGGNGTGGTCCGGCTGCTGCTCGAATTCAAGCAAGGCGTCACNCCGCAGGTGTTCACGCTGCCGCCAGTGGCAGCTTATCGGCACCGACTGCTGCTTGACCTCTACCCCACTCGGGTTGAGGATCCGCTGCTCGCGCTGATCAACGAGAGACTCAAAACCAATCCGACCCAGTTGCCAGCCCCCGACCCGCTGGGCGAATTGATTGCACGCCAGCAAAACAAGTCAGCCCCGGCACCNGCGCCTGACAACTCGACACAGCAGACCGCAGACCGCCTGATCATCGTGGCCCTTGACCCCGGTCACGGCGGCGAGGACCCTGGCGCCATCGGACCGGCCGGCACCCGCGAGAAAGACGTGGTGCTCCAACTCGCCCTGCGCCTGCGAGAGCGCATCAATGCAGCGCAGATCAACGGCAACCCACTGCGGGCCTTTTTAACCCGCGATGCCGATTTCTTTGTGCCATTGCAAGCGCGGGTGGCCAAAGCACAAAGAGTGCAAGCAGACCTGTTCATCAGCCTGCACGCCGACGCTTTTTTCACGCCAAGGCCCCAGGGTGCGAGCGTATTCGCGCTCAGCCAAGGCGGCGCCTCCAGCAGCGCAGCGCGCTGGATGGCCGAAAAAGAAAACAAGGCAGACCGGATCGGCGGTCTGAATGTCGGTGCGCGCGAGCCCCAGGTTTTGCATGCGCTGCACGACATGAGCATCAGCGCCCAAATCAAGGACAGCCTGCGCGCGGGCAAGGCCATGCTCGGCGAGATCGGCCGGGTTGGCAAACTGCACAAAGCACAGGTCGAACAGGCGGCTTTTGCAGTGCTCAAGGCACCAGAAATACCCAGTGTGCTGGTGGAGGCGGCTTTTATCAGCAACCCCGAAGAAGAAGCCCGGCTCAACACCGAGGCCTATCAAGAGCAACTGGCCGATGCACTGCTGCGCAGCATTCTGTTGTACTTCGCCAAAAACCCACCGCTGGCGCGCAAACGCACCCTGTGACAGTGCTGGTCAGGCAAGCCTGTCGCTGCGCCACACCTGGTGGCGCTGGCTCAAACGCCTTCTGGCTTGATTTGGGCGCGCAGGATCACCGGTTTCCAGCGAGCCTGCTCGGCTTTGATGAAGGCATCGAATTCAGCCCCCGTGTTGCCAACCGCAAGAGCCGTGTCCTGGGCCAACCTCTCCTTGACCAGGCTGCTGCGCACAGCCTTGATGGCCTCAGCTTCGAGCTTGGCAATATTCGCCTTGGGCCATTTCGCCGGGGCCAGCAAACCGTACCATTGGGTCATCTCGAAACCCTTGAAACCCTGCTCGGCCACGGTAGGAACATCCGGGAGCTGGGGCAGCCGTTGCGTCGTGCCGGTGGCGATGCATCGCAATTTGCCGGCCTTGATGAAACCCATCAAGGCCGGCGCACCCACCGAGGCGGCGTCCAAACGCCCGGCCATCAAGTCGGTCAGCATCGGGCCGGTGCCGCGGTAGGGCACATGCAGCACAAAGATCTCGCCGACCAGCTTGAGGTACTCAAACGCCAGGTGACCGGCGCTGCCATTGCCCGCTGAGCCGTAGTTCAGTCGGCCCGGCCGGCTCTTGGCATAGGCCATGAACTCGGCGAGGTTCTTCACCGGCAAATCGGGGTGCACCACATACAGGCTGGGCACCTTGGAGACCAGCGTGATTGAGGTGAAATCCCGCGCCGGGTCGTAGGGCAGCTTGTCAAAAATATAGGGGTTGACCGCCAGTGTGCCGATGTGGCCAAGAATCAGCGTGTGCTCATCGCTGCTGTTAGCCACCTCTTGCATGGCGATGTTGCCTGCCGCGCCGGGCTTGTTCTCAACGAACATGTTTTGACCCAGGGTTTTGGACATTTCACCAGCGACTGCACGCGCCACAATTTCTGAACTGCCGCCAGGCGCAAAGGGCACGACCAGGCGCAAGGGCTTGGTCGGCCAAGCGGTTTGGGCCATGGCTTTTGCCNCNGGCAAGCCAGCGGCCAGTCCGGCACTCGCCTGCAGCCACTCACGGCGGTTGAATTGTTTGGTCATCATCTTGGGTCTCGCTTGCTTGGTTCAAAAATTTTCAGGACCGGCNGATGATACGGCGGCAAATTNTTNGTCCAGAGGTTCGANCCAAGCGAGNAGATTCGCCATGGCCCGGACAAGCCGGGGCACTAGTGCTGCAAGGTTTGCACCCACTGAACAATGTCCTGCGCCATGGGTGCCACCGCCGCTGGGTCTTTGATGGCGCCAGCCAGCACATGCTGGCCACGACTTTGGCTGTAGGTCACAGGTACCAGCCGTTTTTCCTGAGAGCCCAATCGGCCAAAGGCGGTTTTGATTTGGGCGGTGCTCACAGTCTCGTCCTGCTCGCTGTAGAGCAGCAGCAGGGGCGCCCGGAACCCACCCAGATCGCTGTCGCGAACCCCCTTGACCAGCGCCATCATCGGAAAGACCGCGCGGGTTGGGTAGCGCGTCGTCCAAGCCTGGGCCTCGGCCTCGGATTGCGGCGCCCAGCTGCGAGTCTCGCCTTCCAGCGCCAGAGCCAGTTGGCGTCCCCAGGGCCAATTGAGCAGTTCGGCGCGCCAGTCTTTGGGTCCGAAATTGGGCGATAAAAAAACATGGGCGTCGAGCTCGCTACCCCAGGGCGAGCTGCCCAACCAGGTGGCCAGCGTGGAGCCCGTGGAGCAACTGACAAGCAGCACCCTGTCGCCCAGCACACGCCCAATGCGCAGGGCCTCCAAGGCGTCGGCCATCCAGTCCTGCACACGGGCCTCAGCCATCGCAGCACCGGAGCGGCCATGGCCGCTCAGGCGGGTGTAAAACACATGGGCGCCAAGCGCCTGACCAAGCTGCTCGGCCAGGGGGGAAGTCTCCATCCGGTTGGCCGAAAAACCGTGCAGATAAACCACCGACCAGGGCCTGCGCCGCTGTTCGGTTCCGTACCAAACAATGCCCTTGGCGCTACCCGGGCGAAGGTCGGTGAAGGCGGCCTCACTGGCGCTCAGCCAGGTGTCAAGGGCGGCGATGTCATCCGGCGGCGGCGGACGCGGTGTGGGTTCGCGCTCGCCCAAATCATTGCGTGGCCCACTGAGCACCAGCAGCGCGAGCAGACCCGGCAGCAACAGCCAGCGCCGCCAGACTTTCATCAGCGGCGCGGCGCTTGCTACCGCCTGCCCAGCCTGGGTCTGGGGCCGCTTCACGATGGCTTCTCTGCTGCTGCGGGCCGGTTTGAGGTTCTGGCCCTCCAAGCCCCCCAAAGCACCAGCAAGCCTGGAATCAAAATCATGGCCCAGATGATTTTGTCTAAATGGGCCTTCACAAAGCCGATATTGCCAAAGAAATAACCCACCGTGATGATGCCCACCACCCACAGCGCACCGCCGCTGACATCATAAAAAGTGAACTTGCGCCGGGTCATCTGCGCCACGCCAGCCACAAANGGGGCAAAGGTGCGCGCAAAGGGCATGAAACGCGCGGCAACAATGGTGATGCCGCCATAGCGTTCATAGAAAGCGTGGGTCCGGTCAAACGCGGCCTTGTTGAAAAAATGCGAGTCTGACCAGCCAAACACCTTGGGCCCAAAATGGCGACCTAGCGCGTAGTTGGTCTGGTTGCCCAGCACCGCGGCCAACAGCAGCAGGCTGACCGATAGCGGGTAGCTCATCAAACCAAGGCCGCACATCGCGCCCACCACAAACAGCAGCGAGTCGCCAGGTAAAAACGGCATCACCACAAGCCCGGTTTCGACAAAAATAACCATAAAAAGCAGGGCGTACACCCACCAACCGTAGTTGCGCACAAAGGCCTCGAGGTACTTGTCCACGTGCAAAATAAAATCGAGCAAAAAGGTGATGATTTCCATGGCGGAAGATTATCAACTGCCGCGCGAAAACTCCAGCGGCTAATGGCGCCAAAACTCCGGGCTGAGCAGCACCAGCAATGTGAACAGTTCCAGCCGCCCCAGCAACATCGCCAGGGTACACAGCCAGGTCTGAAAATCGCTTAGCACCGCAAAAGTTGTCGCCGGACCGACCAAATTGAGACCCGGGCCCATGTTGTTGACGCACGCCACAATGGCTGTCAGGGCGGTGACTACATCGCAACCGCTGAACAGCATCAGCAGGGTGAGGAGAATAATGGTCGCCCCGTAGAGAAAGACAAAAGCCAGCACCGAATGCAGCACACTGCGCTCAACGACTTGGTTGTTGAGCTTGACCACCACCTGCAAGCGCGGATGAATCAGCCGACGGAGTTCGCCGTAGCTTTGCTTCAACAACAGCTGGGCCCGCACCATCTTGATACCCCCACCGGTTGACCCGGCACACGTGGCAAAGCAGGATAAAAAAATCATGAACACGGGCGCAAACATCGGCCACTGGTTGTAATCCGTGGTGACCAGGCCCGTGGTGGTGGCAACTGACACCACATTGAACGCTGCAAAGCGCAACGCCGTCAAAAACTCGGCATAGGTGTTCTCACGCCACAGAAAATAGGCTACCAAGAACACGCTTCCCAGCATCAGCCACCAAAAAGCCTGCGCCTCAAGATCGAAGCGATAAACCCGAAAGCTGCGCCGAGTCACAAACAAGAAATGGGTGGCAAAGTTAATGCCCGCCAGCAGCATGAAGAAAATTGCAACCGCCTCCATCGCCGGCGAGTTAAAAAACCCAAAACTGGCGTCATGGGAAGAAAAGCCGCCCAGTCCCATGATGGAAAAGGCATGCATCAGTGCATCCATGGCGGGCATGCCAGCCAGCCAAAGACCGGTTACGCAGCCGGCCGTAATAAAGGCATAGATAACCCACAGGCCCTTGGCGGTTTGGGTGATGCGGGGTGTTAGCTTTTCGTCTTTCATGGGGCCCGGGGTTTCGGCCTTGAAGGCCTGGCTGCCACCCACGCCCAGCAGCGGCAACACCGCGACAGTCAGAACCACCACACCCATCCCGCCAATCCAGTGCATGAAAGTGCGCCAGAAGTTGATCGATACTGGCAGCGCGTCAAGCTTGGTGAGCACCGTAGCACCCGTGGCGGTCAGCCCCGAAACAGCCTCAAAATAGGCATCGGTAAAAGAAAGGCCAGGTATTTGCCACAGCAGCGGCAGGGTGGCCACCGCGGGCGTAACCATCCAGGTGAGGGCGGCGAGCAAAAAACCATCGCGCACTTGCAACTCGCGGTTACGCGCCTGTGAGCGGGTGCCCAAGGCCATCAGCAAACCAAGGACCAGAGCGATTGCGCTGGAGGCGGCAAACGCCAGTTGGGCGCCATCGGCAAACAAGCAAGAAACCCCCAGGGGGATCAGCATCAAGCCTGCAATGATCAGGATGACCAGGCCCAGGATGTGCAAAACAGAGGCAAGGCGAACCATATCAATCGCCCCCGGTCAGATGAACAGCCCGCTCACCTGGAGCAGGCGCTCAACCCGGCGAATGACTTTTTTATTCGACACAAAAATAATCAGGTGGTCGCCATCCTGGATGCTGTGGGAGTGGTGCGCCATCAGCACCTCTGTGCCGCGCGCAATGGCGCCCAGGAACGAGCCATCTGGCCAGGCAATTTGATCGACACGGCGGCCGATACAGGCACTTGATGACCGGTCACCATGCACCACAATCTCCAGAGCCTCGGCGGCACCGCGGCGCAGGCTGTGCACCACAGTGACATCGGCCATCCGAACATGGGACAGGATGCTGCCGATGGTGGCATCGGCTACTCCAATCACAATGTTGATGCCACTGTCCTCCAGCAGGTCGACAAAGGCGCTTTGATGGATCAATGAGATCACCCTGCGCGCGCCCAGGCGTTTGGCCAGCAGCGAGGCGATGATGTTGCGCTCGTCATTGCCGGTGGCCGCCACAAACAAGTCGACCTTGTCTATGTTCTGGCTCTTGAGCAACATAGAGTCGTTTTCAGAGCCAAGCAAGACCTGGGTGCGCTCCAGCGCTGCGGCGGTGTCCTGCGCCTGCACGGGGTCAAGCACCAGCATCTTCACATGGTGGTCTATTTGCAAATCCTTGGCCAGACGCAAAGCGGTGTCAGAACCACCGGCAATCATGACCTGCTCGACAGCGTGATCCATCTTGCGCAGCTCTTGCATCACGCGGCGCATCACCGAGGTCTCGGACAGGAAGAAAACCTCGTCGCCGGTGCATATGACGGTGCTGCCCTCGGGGGTGATGGCGCGCCCTTCCCTGAAGATGCAGACAATTCGGGCATCAACCTCTTTGAGGTGGTGGTGCAGGTCAGCAATCGGGAACCCCACCATCAGGCCGTCTGACCGCGCGCGCACGGCGACCAAGCAGACCCTGCCCCCAGCAAACTCCAGCACCTGCAAAGCCTCGGGAAAGCTCACCAGGCGCTCCACATAGTCAGCAACGATTTGCTCTGGGCAAATCACATGGTTGATGGCAAACAGCGCTTCGCCAGAGAGCCGCTCGTCGGCCAAATACTCCACTGATCGAATTCGCGCAATTCGCTTGGGTACGCTAAACAGGCTGGCTGCAATCTTGCAAGCGATCATGTTGACCTCGTCCACCTCGGTGACGGCGATCAACAACTCGCAATCCTGAATACCAGCTTCCTTGAGCACCGAGGGGTGGGCCGCATTGCCCACCACGGTTCGCAAATCCAGCCGGGCACTGAGCTCCTTGAGCCTGGCAGCGTCGCGGTCTATGACTGTGATGTCGTTGGCTTCAGAAGCCAGATTTTCTGCCACCGATGCACCGACCTCGCCTGCGCCAAGAATAATTATTTTTTTCATAGGGGGTCGACCGTGGTCGGCGGTCGGGGTGGATTTGAGCTCAGATTCTAAAGAGCATCGGCCAGAGACCGAAAAACTTGAACCAGACAGTCCTTGCGTCGGCAGACCGTGCCGACGGCTTGCGGCCCGCGTGTCGGCCCGCGTTGAGTTTGCAGGCAAAGTTCGCCGAGAATCCAATTGCACCAACAAACCCTCGCACAGCCATGCCTGCACACACCCGCCTGAATGCCGCCGCCCTGCCGGTGCTGGCAGCGCAGGGCCTGCCGGTTCCGAGCTACCGCAGAGACAAACCACCCGGTGTGGTGCACCTGGGCCTGGGAGCCTTTCACCGCGCCCACCAAGCACTGGTTTGCGATGCGCTATTGGCCCAGGGTGACGACCGCTGGGGGATCTTGGGCGTGGCGATGCGCAGCACGCAGCTGGCCGATACGCTGCGCGAACAAGACGGTTTGTATGCGGTGCAAATTGCCAGCGAGCAGGGTGCCCACTGGCGTCTCTGCGGCGCTGTCTGGCAGACCTGCGTGGCTCAGCGGGAGCGTGACGCAGTGGTGCGCGCAATCGCCGCACCCAGCACCCGCTGGGTCACGCTGACAGTGACCGAGAAAGCCTATGGCCCGGCTCTGGCCGATTTGCTGGTGCAAGGCCTGTCAGCCCGCTGGGCGGCCGGCTTGGCGGGTCTGACCATCGCCTCCTGTGACAACCTGAGCGGCAACGGCAGCAAGCTCAAAGCCCTGTGCCAGGCGCTGGTGCAAGAGAAAGGACAAGGGCAACAGCAAGGGCCGGCACTGGGGCGCTGGATAGCCGGGCACTGTGCGTTTCCCAACAGCATGGTCGACCGCATCGTGCCGGCCGCCACACCGGCCCGACTGGCTGCTGCCCAGACCGCCTTGGGCCTGAATGACCAAGCGGCCTTGGGTACCGAGGCCTTTTGGGAATGGGTGATCGAGCGGCGCTTTGCCNACGCCAGCGATGCTGACACGCTGTCGGCGGTTGGCGTCACGGTGGTCGATGACGTGGCCCCGTTTGAGGAGGCCAAGCTGCGCCTGCTCAACGCCAGCCATTCGGCACTGGCCTGCCTGGGCGCGGTTCTCGGGCTGGGCACAGTTGACCAGTGCATAGCCCAAAACCCGGTGCGGCAATTTGTGCATGACTTCATCACCCTGGATGTCGGCCCGCAGGTGCGCCGGCCAGATGTGGCGGCCTACCGGGATGCGTTGCTGGCCCGCTTTGCCAACCCGGCATTGGCGCACAGCGTGCACCAGATAGCCACCGACAGCTCAGTGAAACTACCACAGCGCTGGGTGCCCTCGGTGCTGGCGGCTTTAGCCCGGCAGCAGCCGATGCAGCGCCTGGCTTTTTGCGCTGCCGCTTGGATGCGCTACCTGCGTGGCATGGATGAGCAGGGGCGGGTTTACCAGCTCAATGACCCGATGGCGGACAAGCTGCAGGCCCTGGCGCTGGCCCACGCTGGTGATGCGCCGGCCAGCGTCGCGGCCCTGGGCAGCATCCAAAACATTTGGGGCGGCTCGCTGGCCCAGCACCAGGCATGGCACACTGAGGTCACCCAGCAACTCGAGCGAATCAACCGCCAGGGTATTTTTGGCGCACTGGCTGGTCTGGCAATCCCCGCAACGGCTCTGCTGTAGCGGACCTGAACTTCGCACCAAGAAAACCAATGCAAGGAGACGCAACTGATGTTCAATCTGAATGGAAAAATTGCCCTCATCACGGGTGCCTCAAGGGGTCTGGGCTGGGCCATGGCCCAGTCTTTGGCCCAAGCCGGTGCACATGTGGTGTTGAACGCCCGCGACTCTGGCGCCCTGCGCGCTCGGGTCAGCGAACTCCAGGCCCAGGGCTGGTCGGCCGACAGCGCGCCATTTGATGTGACCGACTCCGCTGCCGCACAAGCGTGCGTGGCCGGCTTAAAAGAGAAATGGGGGCGCTTTGACATCCTGGTGGCCAATGCGGGCATCAACCACCGCCGCGCGCTGGTCGACTTCGAGCTCGACGACTTCAACCGGGTGATACAAACCAACCTGACCGCGGTGTGGGTGCTGAGCAAAGCAGCCGCGCAAGCGATGCTGGCGCAAGCCAGTGGGCGCATCATCCTGATTGGCTCAATGAGCGCCATGAACGCCCGCCCCGGCATCTCGGCCTATGTGGCAAGCAAGGGGGCGGTGCATGCCCTGGGCCGGCAACTGGCGGTGGAACTGGCGCCGCAGGCCATCACGGTGAATTGCATCGCACCCGGTTTTTTTGCCACTGAAATGAACACCGCCCTGATTGACAACCCCGAGTTCAATGACTGGGTCAAAAAACGCACGCCTGCCGGGCGCTGGGGCCGGCTCGAAGAAATCGGCCCGGCCGCTGTTTTTTTGGCCTCGGATGAGGCCTCCTTTGTGACCGGGTTGGTCATGACCGTGGATGGCGGCTTCACCTCAGCCATGTAGAGCTTGACCGGCCAAGCCCATGAACAAGGAAATTCGCCTCAACGCCTTCGACATGAACTGTGTCGGCCATATCCAGCAGGGACTGTGGACACACCCGCGCGACCAGTCATGCCGCTACCTTGAACTTGCCTACTGGACCGACTACGCCAAGCGGCTGGAAGCCGGTCTGTTTGATGGCCTGTTTTTTGCCGATGTCGTGGGCGTGTATGACGTGCTGGGTGCCAGCCCTGATGCAGCCCTGCGGGGTGCGGTGCAAGTGCCTGTGAATGACCCGATGATGCTGATTCCGGCCATGGCCAGCGTGACCCAGCACCTCGGCTTTGGGGTTACCGCCAACCTGAGCTATGAGCCGCCCTACCTGTTTGCGCGCCGCATGTCCACGCTGGACCACCTGACCCAGGGACGTATCGGCTGGAATATTGTCACCGGCTACCTCGACAGCGCCGCCCGTGCCGCCGGGCTCTCGGGCCAAAGCGGGCACGACGACCGCTACGACCTGGCAGACGAATACATGTCGCTGGTCTACCAGTTGTGGGAAGGCAGTTGGGACGATGGCGCAGTGCTGGCCGACCGCTTGCGTGGTGTCTATGCCGACCCCTCAAAAGTGCGCCTGGTCCAGCACCAGGGGCCCCAGTACCGGGTGCAGGCCATGCACTTGAGCGAACCCTCGCCACAGCGCACACCCCTGCTCTACCAGGCCGGCTCCTCGGCGCGCGGCTCACGTTTTGCCGCCACCCACGCCGAATGCGTTTTCTTGAACGGCCAAACCCTGCCGGGTGTGAAAGCCATTGTTGACAGCATCCGCAGCCAGGCAGTGCAACAGGGGCGCGCTGGCGCAGACATCAAAGTCTGGCTGGGTGCCACTGTGATCACCGCTCAAACCGATGCCCAAGCCGAAGAAAAATTTGACGAATACAAACGCTACGCCAGCTCAGAAGCTGCGCTGGTGCACGCCGCTGCATCAATGGGCATCGACTTTGCAAAATACGATATCGATGAGCCCATAGAGACCGGAAAAAGCCAGGCCATCGTCTCCAATGTAGATGCCATGACACGCAGCGCGGGGCCACAATGGACCCGGCGCAAACTGCTCTCGCAAATGGTGCTGGGTAGCCGCCAAACACCCTGGGTCGGCTCAGCCGATCGCATCGCACAACAACTGATTGACTGGAGCATGGCAGCCGACCTTGATGGCTTCAACCTCTCACGCACGGTGGTACCCGAGTGCTTTGATGACCTGATCGCGCTGGTGGTTCCCCGCCTGCAAGAGCGCGGCGCTTACAAGACCGCCTACACGCCGGGCACCCTGCGCAACAAACTCTTTGGCCGCGACCGTCTGGCTGCCAGCCACCCGGTGGCGCAGTACCGGCGGCAGGCGGTCTGAGGTGCGCCTTGAGCCGCCCGCCCAAACTCGGTCTGGCTTTGTGTGATCGTATGTAACGCTATACCGCAACTGGAGCTGTGATGAAACGTCTGAAACTGTGTGTGATTGGCGCGGGCGCCATGGGGTCGAGCTATGGTGGTCTGCTGGCCAAGCTGGGCCATGAGGTGCTGCTGGTCGACCGNTGGTCTGCCCATGTGGAGGCGATCAACCGCGACGGCCTGCAACTCGACGGNGTTTGCGGCCAACACCGGCTGGCCTTGACCGCNTGTCANGAGGTGCCCGACGGCCTGGATGCNGATCTGGCCATGATCTGGACTGACACCAACAACACCCGGCAGGCGGCCCTGATTGCCGAGCGCGCCNTGGCCGCGGGTGGCTTTGCCGTAACCTTGCAAAACGGCGTGGGNAATGTTGAGACGCTGGTAGAGGTGCTGGGTCAGCACCGGGTGATTGCGGGTTCGAGCATGTGCTCAGCNGCGATGCAGGGCCCCGCACGGGCCATCTTGACGCACATGGGCATGACCTCGCTGGGCGAGATAGGCGGTGGCAGCAGCCCCAGGGTTGAGAGCCTGTGCCAGGAGCTCAAAGCCGCCGGCTTTGAGGTGCGTGCCTACCCCGACATCATGTCGCTGATCTGGACTAAATTTGCCCTGAACTGCGCCATCAACGCGCTCTGCGCAGCCACCGGCCTGCGCCTGGGCGAACTGGCCCGCACACCGGCAGTCGACCGCTTGCAAGACCATCTGCTCGATGAGATTCTGGCCGTCATCGCCGCCAAGGGAATCACCCTTGCGGACCCCGACTTGCGGGCCACCGTCAAGGCGCACTGCTGGAGCAAATTCAGCCGCCCGTCCATGCTGCAAGCGATCGAGGCAGGCAAGGCGACCGAAATAGACGCCCTGAACGCACAGGTGGTGCTCGCAGGCCTCCAGTTAGGCATCCCAACCCCGTACAACGACGCCCTGGTGCTGTTGCTCAAAGGCGTAGAACACAAAGCCAGCGCCGCGCGCGGGCGCACCGATGCAGATTACGCCGCCCTCGAGGCCCAGGTGACAGGCCCTCGCCCGGCCAGCTGAGGGCTGACAGGGGCTGTGTACCCCCCGTATAGTCAAAAAATTGGAATCTGATCCCAATTAACTCGTCGACATAGGCGTCCCTGGCGCCGTGGTTCAGGGCGCAGCGTCCAAGTGGTCTAGCGCACGGCTGATGTGGGCCATGCGCGCATCCAGTGACGCGTCCAGGGGCCGAATGCCGATCTTGACCCCCAGAACGGTCAGGTTTCGGTGGTCGCTGGCCGCCATGCACGCGTGTATCGCCGCGACGGTCAGCAAGGAGCCCTCGGCGCCAATGCCGCCCACAGTGCTTGGGGCGGGCGGCATGTGGCTGTCGCGCCAGGCGCCGTACGGCGTGTCTTGCCCCGAGGCGCCCGAAAACATCAGGCCCGCCAGCACCCCATGCTGCCTGGCCAACTCGATGTGTTGCAGCGCGCCCTGGGCGCTGCGCACCTCGAGCACCGAGCGGCCCCAGTTGACCAAGATGCCCAGCCTGCTGCCGTAGCGCGCATTGGTGGCCTCGATAGCGGCGATTTCATCGGCCAGGCTCAGGAAACCCTTGGCCGGCACCTGCCCCGCCACATGGGCATCGCAATGCTCGATCACCACCCGCGCGCCCTGCCAGTCCCACTGAACCAGCGTGGCCAGGGAGGCGCTCAGCGCGCCCACCGACGAGGCGGCCTCGGTCTTGTTCGGGGCGGTGTGAATTTCAATCGCATCCACCACCGGCCGGCCGCAGGCGGTATTCAGGGCGGCGATGGCGTCGCGTGCCTGCCGCACAAAGGCCAGGGCTTCTTCGCGCCCAGGATGCATCGTCAGACGCCAGGCCCACCTTCGGATTTTTAGCTGTGGCCGCCACGAAGCCAGGAATGCAGGTGAACACAAAACGCCAGTTCGGGTCGATATGGCGCAAAAACCAGGCGTCATCGTGCAAGTGCAGGGTGCCCAAAAAGGGATGCTCCAGCCCCTTGATGTTCGGCAGCGCGCAGTCGCGCGTAATAGCGCGCCTCCAGCTCGGGGTCCCAGCCGGTGGTATTGGGTGAGGCGGCGTAGGCGCCAACGAAGTACGGCATGGTTTATCCTGTGGTAAAGCGCCATGGCGGCGCTGGTTGATCCCCGCAGTCGATGTTACTGCGAGCACGATCAGGATAAAACTGTATGGTGCAGCACATCATCCTCGGTCAGCCAGCCCGCAGCCGGCGCCGGCGGCGCCAGTTGCATCTGACTTTGACGCAGTGCCTCGCGCAAGCGGTAGGCCCGCAATGCCTCGCGCACCAGCTCGCTGCGCGATTTGCCGTGGCTGGCACACAGAATGTCCAGGCCTTGGGCCTCGGACGCCGACAGACGCACGGTCAAAGTGGATGACATGGGAGACTCCTGTTGTATTACAGTGCAATACCAATTCGGTTCGCAAGCCTACCGCCATTGCCGCTGCGCTGCTGCTGATTGGCAGCGACATCCCCAAGGTTCAGTTGTTCGCTCAGCGCATTAAGGCCACCGGCAAGGTCGCCTGCCGGGNTATCGCAGCGGGCGTCTGGGTCCGGACATACGGCGAAGTCATCGGCGTGGCCACCAACGCCATCCTGGCTGGCGACCATGTCCATGTGCACAACATCAGGAGCGTCCGAACCTGACCCTTTTGGATGCGCCAACAGGGTTGGCGTGCCCAGCTTTGACAGGCGCCAAGTGTGCCCCGGCCCAAAAAACTGGCTTCCACCACTTGCCGGGTGCGGGTGGCCTGCGGCGCCAGGACCCACGCTTGCTGCAAAAGTTCGGCATGCGTCACCGGGGCAGCGCCCAGCAGAGGGTGTCCAACTGCACAAGCCACCGCCAGTCCGTCTTGGTAAAGCGGCG
>JGI25928J51866_1000118_pt1 | contig 17076 bp, 23 predicted proteins | sample LauGreFBDMM110DN_2_FD_51866 | JGI IMG/M metagenome (IMG submission 51866)
CTAGTAACTCGTTTAAGCGAGAAGATCTAGCTTTATGGTCGGGATTATCCACGGTTTTATGATTTGTTGTGGTGGTGGGCTGCAAGAAATTGGTACAAAAATCTTTACGCTCTATGGCATATGCAGAAATAGGCAGATGACTGTTCTGTGATATTGACGCCACCAATGCTTTTACTAACGCAGCTGCGTCTTGAACACCGGAATTAAGGCCCATGCCTCCATTAGTTGTAGTCAGATGCGCGGCATCCCCTGCCAATGCCACGCGATCAACGCTGAATTCACGGGCAATTCTTTGATGTGAACGATAAACCTCGTATTGCTTTAGCTCTAGATCGGCCAGAGAAACACCTGGCAGAAGCTTTAGCAGCAGCTCAATCGCAACAATAAAGTCTTGGCTGGGCTGAGAAATTGAACCCCGATCGTCGCTAGAAATATCTACGCCATCAAGTGGAGTTGTCATCGCAATTCGCCAGATATCAGGGGTCCTAATCATTGATAAACGTCCAGTTGGCCCCGACCAATAAGTGACTGGTGCTAAACCTGGGAAATGTTCTTCGAACTTAAATGGTGTTGCAACCACCGTAGTTGGATAAGGGTAGGTAAAGCCATCTAGTTCAATACCAAGTGCTTTACGAACTGCGCTGTGACTGCCATCGGCACCCACTAGCCAATCAGCATACAAATTATTCGTGGCTCCGGCTTTGATAACTTTGACCGAAACACCGGACTCATTTTGAGAGACAGATTCGATTAGCGATTCGTATTGAATCTCTATATTTAAATTTGAAGCTGCAGTGTTTCGAAGTAATTTCAAAACTTTGTATTGCTCATACTGCAACCTAAATGGAAACTTAACTAACCCATCTAGGCAGCTGTAATCGAAGTTAACTACCTCTTGAATCTCTAGATCGCGATATTGCAAAACTTCTACTTTGATCGCACCCGCAATAATTACATCGGCAAGTCCGAGTTCATCAAAAATAGCCAACGTTGGCGGGTGGATAGTTGAACCGCGCCACTGTGGTGGAACTTCAACTGAATACTTCTCTAAAACTAAAACCTTGATTCCCTTTTGCGCCAGACCAAGTGCTGTTACCAGGCCAACTGGACCAGCTCCAACAACGATTACCTGAGCATTAACTCGGCTCATGAATTACTACTTTTAAGAATTTGATTGTGCAGCTTATTCACAGCAGCGCTTCCGCTATTTGGAATCTGATCTAACTGATTCATCTCACTAAAAAGATTCCAGATGCCGGCAATCTGGCTAGTAACAATCGGAATCTCAACTGAACTAATCATTTCTTCAATCGGCTCTAGGCTCGGAACCCCGGTTCCGGCTACTAAAAGCACTCGGTTTGGGCGTTTTTCACCGCTTCTACTAATAGCCTCACTAAGTGTCTTTGCCATCTCAGATTTGGTTAAGTCATAAATATTGCCAGACTTATTGATCTCAACTAATTCAACGATTTTGTAGCCAGCGCTAGTCCAGAATGCGGTCATCTCGGCAGTAAGCCAAGCCGGATACGGTGAAACAAGAACTAATTCTTTTGCTTTTAGCGCCTGTAGAACTTTAGCGACAGAGCCGGCGGCGGATACAACAGGTTTACCTAATTGCTCACTTGCTTCATCAGTCCATTTCTTATCACCGCTTAGGCCTATTGGATATGACGAACCTGTGCATGCAACGAGCACGCCATCTATATCTAACTCCTTTAAAGTATTAATGGCCTCAGGTAGATCAGAGCGGTATTTGGTTAAACGTTGTTTCATATCTAAATCTGGATAATTTGGGAATCGCGCGACGTAGGGAAAGTAACTGCTAGGTGCAAGCTTATGAATCTCGGGCTCAACTGCCGGATTTTTACATGGAACAACTACGCCAATTTTTCGCTGCATGTTTAGCAATCTAGGTTAGGGATTATTCAGTCACTACTGAGTATCAAGCTTTGCGCCGATATCTTTAAGCGAACCAAAGATTCGTTCCACAAAAGCATCACGCTCAGCATTATCGAAAGCAAAAGAATCATCACGAATAATTGAATCTGGGCTAGTGATAACTCCATTTGCCACAGCAGCGCGCTCAACTTCAGCTAATCTGCGCTTTACTACCCAGAGTTCGGCAGCTAGCTCAAAAATCACATGAAGAATATGATCATTAATATTATCGGGAGCAAATTTGCCTAACGGCTCGCGCGCGCGATCACTCACTTAACGCACTCCCAGGTCGAGGTCTTTCCTTGAATCACGTTCTTTACTGAAGTAAATTCCTCAGCCAAAAAGGAATCTAGAGTTGAATGTACGAAGTTGTACGCATATGGCTCATTATTGAAGCAGTGATCGAAATAACGGTCGTAATCACTCCAGATATTAAGTGGTTTCGTGGCTTGCAACATGTCATTTATAACCAGAATTCCGCCTGGGCGCAGTACCCGTTTTGCTTCTTGAACTGCAATGCGGCCTTCGGCCACAGGCATCTCATGTAGCAAGGTGCTCATATAAATAAGGTCAAATGTGTTATCCGCAAAATCCAACTTCTCGGCTAGTTGCTGCGAGAAGTGAACATCAGAATTAAGTCGGGTTGCTCGCATGTGTGCATAGCGAACAAGTGGACCTGCTATTTCAACGCCATGAATTTGCGCCTTAGGCCAACGTAATTTTGCTGCCACAGTTCCTGAACCGATTGCGCAAGCGACATCAAGAAACTTATTCATAACCCCATCAGCTGGTATTGGNAGCATGGAAATTCGTTCAATTTTTGCTTCATCTTTATCGTTTGAGCCACCATGGAAAACTTTTGTTCCGTAATGATAAACGTGGCCGCTTAATGGGTCGGCGTGATAACTACCAGGTTGGCGGTGGTAAGGGATAGCAGTGAAGTAATCTGGATAAACAAAGTTTGGATCCCAGCGAAGTGTTCCTGGTCCATCTTTCTCAGCATCAGTTAGCTCTTGTTCTAAGGCAGCACGATTCTTGCCATATGAATTCAAAACTCCAGCCCAGTTTTGACCTTGAGTACTGTGCAGCATGCGATTGCGAATTCCGATAACTGGAATTGGGTCAGCGACAGAACGAGTTTCTTCAATTTTCGGATTTTCAGATTTGATCTTGCCAGCATCGATTTCAGATTTAAGGGCACGGGCAGATGATGGATTCATTGAGCGCAATGCAAACATGCGCAGACCTTCGATGAAATCTAGGTAGCTCTCGTCATCATAAGAAGACATTGCAGCCATGGTTCCAATAAAACCACGACCAGTTGGACCACTCTTGGCAGCATTCGAAGTTTGGTTGGCCATCACTTAACCCCATTCTTATTTTCATTACAAAGCAGGCGCTTAACCCAATTTGCTCTTGGCACAAATTATCACCCGCCAACAACGCAGGCAAGAGATAATTTAGACGCCTTTCCACCTAATGAAACTGTGTTCTATATGAGAGGCGATAATCAACCCTTTGAAATTTCGATTGTCTCGTAATCCCCAGTGCCCACGACCTTGATTCGCACACCTTCGATAACAAATGAGTCACCGAGGACGGCTACATAATCTCCGAGGATCTTTCTATCACCAACGTTGACATTGAACCCAGCAAAAGATAAAGTCGGACGAAGCATGGCAATCATGCGGGCCTTACAACTTCATCGAGTATTGGATGAAATCATTCTTTGGCGTTATTGAGTCATAGAGCCGGCGGGCAGTTGCATTNCCTTCGCGTGTCTGCCAGTACAGAGATGATGCCCCTGATGCAACGGCCTCTTGCTTAACGTGCTCTATCAGCGCCCGTCCGACCCCTTGAGCGCGCACAGATGGTGCGACAAATAAATCCTCGAGATACATATCTCCCACAGACTCCCATGTTGATTGGCGCAGCATGGCGTGTGCGATGCCGACGATCCCATCATCTATCTCTGCGACGAATGCTTTGAATACATGTGTTGAATCAAAGAAGCGCTCCCAGGTGAGATCGGTTCTCTCTTGAGAGAGCGTTGCCTCATAGAAATCTAAGTAGCCCTGCCATAGCCGATCCCACTGCTGACGATCTCTTCTTTCGATGGGGCGAATTTTCATGGCGCACTCCGCAGGCGTATTGGTCGCCCTTTTTCCTACTTATTGTTCTTGAGGTGATCTGCAGCCTCGGCAAAACCCTCAGTCTCAAGCTTTGTGATGAGGTCTGCTTTAACAGCCTTAACTACGTGGTGTGTTCCGTTGCAATTCTTCTCTGGATCGGTGGTGTATCCGCAGCCGCAAGCGCCCATAGTAAATCTCCCTTACATAGTTTTTCCTATACCGCAGTTTAGTCCAAGCCTGGTCATGGCAGCAACCAGAACAGGTCTTCTTGCGCGTTGATGCTAATAATCGAAGTTGCAGCGGATTTATAATCATGGTGGACTTATCACACGATTCCACCTCTATCATTGGTTGAAAGAAGGTTTTTGTGTCACGTGATTTAGCGGGTAAAAAAATTGTCATCGTCGGTGCAACAGGAGTCCTCGGGGCTGCACTTGCCTCTCAACTCCATAGTTCAGGCGCGCTGGTAAGCGCCGTTGTGCGAGATGCTGGGCGATTGGACTCTGGTGTGGTCTCGGCTCATGCGATCGCCGATATCACCGATAGCGCTGCATTACGTGCAGCCTTTGCCAGCCTTGCCCCCTTTGATGGCGTAATCAACGCAGCGGGTGTGGTCGCCTTTGGAACTTTGGCCGAGCTCGATGATGTGACACTCACGAATTTATTTGCCATCAACGCTATCGCCCCAATGGTGATGCTGCGTGAGAGTGCAGCGCACATCAGTGAGGGTGGATTCTTTCTCAACATCTCGGCTGTGGTCGCCTTGCAACCTATGGCGGGGATGGCTGCCTACAGCGCATCAAAGGCTGGAGCATGGGGTGCGATGGTTGGTGCAACGCGAGAGCTTCGCCGCCAACAGATCGATGTCATCGATGTGCGACCACCACACACCGAGACAGGCCTTGCCACTCGCCCACTTGCAGGAGTTGCTCCAAAGTTACCGACAGGACTTGATCCAGCATTTGTCGCTACACGCATCATTAGTGCAATCAAAGATGGAGAGCGTGACCTGCCGGTTGAGGCTTTTAGTTCGTAGTTAGCGGGCCCTGTGATTCATGGGTAAGCACCTGGTGTGCTGTGTGACCGTGCCGCAGTTACACTACCCATTTACCAACTTAAGGGGTTAGTAAGTGTCAGCAAAGAGGTTTCGGGTTGGTCTTTTGGCCTATGGCGCCATCGGTGATGAGCATGCAAGGGCAGTTGAATCATCCGCGGGACTCATAGTCGCTGCAGTCTGTGACATGAACCCAGCACGCATTGAAGCCGCTCTTGAGATTTGCCCCGATGCAATCCCTTTTAGTGATGCAGATGCCATGCTCGAATCTGGCCAGATAGATGTGGTCATCATCTCGACACCACCGAATAGCCATTACTCATGGGCGAAAAAAGCCCTTGCCCTAGGTCTGCACGTCGTTCTGGAAAAGCCGATGGCCCTTACGACAAATGAGTGTGATGAGTTGATGCAGTTGGCATCTGATGCAGCGCGCGTCTTAGTCGTCTATCAAAACCGCCGCTTTGATCAGGATTTTTTGACGATAAAGGCGCTCATCGACTCTGGTGAGATTGGTGATGTATTTGCCTATGAGAGTTTCGTTGGAGGATATTCAAAGCCATGCAGCTTTTGGCACTCTGATGCATTGATATCAGGTGGTGCGATATTTGATTGGGGTAGCCACTTTATCGATCAGATCCTCTCGATTCTGCCGGGTCAGATTGACTTTGTCACTGGCCTGAATCAAAAGCGGGTATGGGATCACATCACAAATGCCGATCACGCTCAAGTAATCATCAACTTCAAAGATGGTGTGCAGGCCAGCTTTATCAACTCAGATTTATCGGCCGCCCGCAAACCGAAGTTTTATATCCTTGGAACAAAGGGTGCAATCGTCGGTGATTGGGACACAAGTGGTGATGGCGCAGTTGCCGATTTGCCGGCAATCATCTCTGTCTATGACAACCAGGGCGAGGCCTACATCGCCGAGTATGTAGAGGCACCCCCGTACGCCTTCCATGCATCTTTATCTGATCACCTCACCGATCAACTTGCGATGTCGGTGCAGGCCCAGCAGTCCAGAGATGTTGTTGCCATCATGGCAGCGGCCGAGAGCTCTGCGCTCAACAATGGTCTGCCAGTAACACCAGTACTACTGCGTACATGATGCTGCGCTGGGGCTTCATCGGAGCGGGCAATATTGCAACGAGAGCTCTTGCCCCCGCGGTTCATAACTCATTGACCTCTTCTCTATATGCGGTAGCAAGTCGGGATACCAATCGCTCGCAGGCACTTTCACCGACTAAAGTCCATGCCAGTTATGGCGATCTCATCGCCGATGCAGATGTAGATGCTGTCTATATTTCATTAGCGAATCATCAGCATGCCGAATGGGCGATCAAGGCGCTACAGGCTGGCAAGCATGTTCTCTGTGAGAAACCATTAGCGAGCACGCATGCAGAGGCCACATTGATGGCAGATGCTGCACGAATTAGTGGAAAGTTATTAGTAGAGGCGGTTTGGACCAGATGGCATCCACGCTTTATCCGTGCAATGCAGCTCATCAACTCCGGTGATGTGGGGCATGTAGTGCAGGTCGACTCCTGCTTCACATTCAATAGAGATGTGAGTGAGAACTATCGCGGTGACCCAGCGATGGGTGGTGGGGCTCTACTCGATGTGGGGCTTTATGAAATCCATCTCTGGCGCGCCTTATCTGATGCCACTTTTGATATGAAGATCACATCGGTAAAGCAGAACATGAGCTCTGCCGGTGTAGATCTAACGACAGAGATAGTTGCCACATCAAGTCAAGGAGCAAAGCTGAATGCGTTGAGCTCTTTTGAGATGCCAAGTAAGCAACAGATCTCTATCTTGGCAAGTGTGAGCAGTATTAACTTTGCTCACAGTGAAGCCTTTACCTCTTGGAAGCAGGCGAGCACGCTGGCCATAGGAGATCACACCGAGGAGTTCGAGGCAGTTGATGCCTATCAGTTGATGGTGGATGGATTTACTGCACATGCTCTCGGACAAGGTGGTTGGATCTTGCCGATTCAANAGTCTTTAGATGTTATGAGGCTTCTAGATGAGGTAAAGAAGTTCGCACAGAGTTGATAAACTTCCAATTCGATCATACAAACCGATTCATAACGAAGGGCTTGGAGCGTTCATGGGGCAACGACCTAACATAAAAGAGATCGATAGATTCTTGATCGATACACTCAATCGCCTATCGCTACCGGCTCTTCGAATCTCACTGGGAATCATCTTCATCTGGTTTGGGGCGCTCAAGCCCTTTGGCGATAGCCCGGCGGTAGATGTCATCACAAAGACGGTCTACTGGTTTGATCCCGATATCTTCATTCCCATTCTTGGAGTCTGGGAGATGGCGATTGGCCTATGCCTTCTCTATACACCTCTTATACGAGCAGGGCTATTTCTCTTGGCGCTTCAGATGCCGGGCACTTTCTTGCCACTCATTATCTTGCCTGAGGTCTGCTTCATCGATATTCCTTTTAATTTGACTCTTGAAGGACAGTACATCGTGAAGAACTTGGTTCTTATTGGCGCAGCGATCGTTGTCGGCTCCAGACTTGTCCCACTTGCAGAAAAATCCAAGTAGAGAGAGATTCTTAGCTTTGTGCCGGCTCTAAATCAGGGACCGGAATAGGAAGCGCTGGATTGATCGCAGGATCTCTCTCACGGCGCACAACACGATCTGGCTCACCGATCTCAGCCATAGACATCCCCTTCCTATGCTCTTCGAAGTAAAATCATAAGCCTGAGATTGCCAACCTGCACCTCAGAGATCGCCCTGGATGGCTGGCGGTGGGCACGCGGTGTTTACTAAGAGTATGAATGCCGCCTCACTGCAGCGCACACTGATTCGCACCATCAGGCTCTATCCCCTGATCGCTGCCATCTTGCTGGGAGTTGCTTATCTATTGGGGGGCTTCTCCAATCGGGCCGATCCTCTAGTGCCAAAAGATGATGTGGTGCTCGTGCTAAAGATTTTTATCGGAATTGTCCCCGTGCTCATCACCATCTTTTTTCTTCTCATCAACTCTCTGCACGATCGAGAGTCGAAGGCACGTACCCAACTCCAAGGTCGCTTTGCTTACTCAGATCCATTCTCGCTTCCTAACGAGAAGATGCATGGCTATAAACTGAGTTATATCTCAGGGCGCATCCCCTCATTTACTGGTCTTACGGGTGATCTCTACTCATCTGATGATGTTGCCACGTGCTCAATTGACTCCTCGCATGTGCCACCCGTTATCGATTGTGAGTGCGGTTTCTATGCCTTCAAGAGTTTCAAAGATGCACTTTTTGAGCTCTCTATCAACCCTGGTGCCTTTCTCATTGACGTGGATTTATATGGGGTTGGCTTTGAATATGCCCGCGGCTACAAGGCAGAGTCCCAGGTAGTCAACTCAATCAAACTCCCGAAGCGATGCATGAGATGCAAGGTGCTACCTATCAAATGCTTTGTGACTACCTACAAAATGGGCCTTAACTCCTACTCTTTTTGGAAGTGGGAGGTCCGATGCGCCATGTGTAGTGCCACCTTCAAAGCAGAGGATGTAGTTGGATTACAAGAAATGGGAACTCTGCTAAAAACCTCAATCAACTAATCTGGTCTTACCTATTTACGACGCAAAGCGCGTAGTGAGCTCTTGAGCTCCTTACGACGGGCCTTGGCTACTGGATCTTTCTTGGGAGGAAATGTCCAGCGCAGAAGAAGAAAGAGAATGGATAGTGCAAAGAAGCCGCTGAAGGCCTGCAGGAAAAGCGCGTTATTGATTCCGCCAAGCACTAATCAACCGATCGCCTTGAGCATCTGGCTCATCACTTCGATCTCTGCGCTTTGAGAGGTGAGTATCTCATTACCTAACCTCTTGATATCGGGATTGGTTGTCTTCTCTATCATTGAGAGCATTTCAACGGCTCCATCGTGATGGGCGATCATCCCAGTCAGAAATAACCTATCAAACTCTTTGCCTGTTGCTTTTTTCAAAGAGGCTAAATCATCCTCTGTGAGCATCCCCTTCATTGAGCCCATTGAATGGCCAGGATCCTCACCTAGACCCGCCGCTTTGAGCCAGCTCTTCATCGCGGCGATCTCAGGGCCCTGTGCATCTCTAATTTTCTCAGCAAGGGCGATGACCTGCGCATTGGAAGAGTTTTTCACAGCGAGCTGCGACATGACTACCGCTTGTTGGTGATGAGGAATCATCATCTGTAGAAACATGGCATCACTACTGCTCATCTGATCACTAGATGCGCCATGGCTCATCGAGCCCATGTCATGGCCACTATCTGAGGATTTACCGCCAGACAAACTTATATATCCAATCCCAAAGAGCAAGAGTCCAAGTATCGCGATACCAAATTTTCGATTCAGCTTCATCTGAACTCTCTCTCTAGGAGCACATCTGCGCCTTGATGATGTAATCGGTAGTGTATTTAAGAGTAGGCGGGTTCGCCCTCTGAAGAGATGACAGATGCAGCATCTACTCCCCAGCTCGTGCCGAGCAGCGAGAGCGTGTACTCCATGATGTAGGCCTGGCCATTGCTATCGCTCAGGCTCACGGTAAAGAGATAGAAATCGCCCTGTTTTGAACACCCATCCACTGTGTATGAGTCAAGGTTGAGAAGGAACTCATAGTTTGAGGTGATGATAGCGATGAACTGTTCAAGACTGTTACGGGCTTTAAATGAGCTCGATGCAAATGCATAGGCCGCCTCTGGATCTGAGCCACTAAAGGCATCTAGCTGACCCTTCACCCAGGCCGTGCCATCACTTGTTTCCATGCTCGAACAGGTGAAGGCGTTTTGTGGGCTCGACTCCTGTGCCTTCGGAGCAGCAGATGTCGAGCAGCCCGTTATCAGCATGGCGCAGAGAAGTGAAAACACCACGTATGAAGGCTTGAAAATAATTATGGCATCACCAATCCACCATCGACAGGCACGGTGATACCTGTGACATAGCTGGATGCATCACTTACTAACCAGATCAATGTTGCCGCTAACTCTTCGGGATCACCCAAACGCCCAGCAGGTGCGAACATCTTGACCATCTCGACCATCTCTGGGGAGAGATCATCGGTCATCTCTGATGGAAAAAATCCTGGTGCAAGGGCGTTGACGCGGATGTTCTTGCGCCCAGTCCACTGTGTTGCAAGGTCGCGGGTCAATCCGATGAGCCCTGCCTTGCTGGATGCATAGGCAGCTTGTGGAAGGCCCTGTGGTTTGATACCTAAGATGCTGGAGATGTTCACGATTACTCCACCGTTCTTGTTTGCCTTTGCAAATGCCTGCGACATCCAATAAGCACCGAAGAGATTGACATCGATGACAGATTTGAACTGTTGTGGTGTCTCACGAGTTGCAGGGACGGCAGTTCCAACACCAGCGTTATTGACCAAGATATCTACATGGCCAAATTTCTCAATAGCGAATGCGATGAGTGCATCGCATTGATCAGGGTCGGTGACATCGCTCTGCTTTGCCGCAAATTTACGGCCNGCCGCCTCTACTAAGGCACCAGTATCTGCAAGACGCTCAAAGCGGCGAGCGCCAAGAACCACATCTGCGCCGGCCTCTGCAAGTGCTTTAGCGAATGCAACCCCAAGGCCAGATGATGCGCCAGTGACTACTGCGACCTTTCCATCTAAACGAAAGCGGTCAAGAACACTCATCATCTCTCTCCTCAATCAGGGTAACTGTGCGTAAGGTAGTGGCATGGATTTTAGCCCTAGCGATAAGACACGTGAATATGCCAGCAGATTACAGGCCTTCATGGATAAGGAGATCCTTCCCGCTGAGAGTATTTATCATAGGCAACGCCACGAGTTGGCGCAGGCTGGGCAGCCTCATGGGCGCCCAGCGGTGATCGAAGAGTTGAAGGTGAAGGCTAAAGCGTTGGGTCTATGGAACCTTTTTCTGCCTCACTATGGACATGGATTGAGTGTGAGTGATTATGCAACGCTTGCAGAGATAACAGGATGGTCACCTGAGATCGCACCCGAGGTCATCAACTGCGCAGCCCCAGATACAGGCAACATGGAGCTTCTGGATATGTTCGGAAGCGCAGAGCAAAAGAGTCAATGGTTAGAGCCACTCCTTGAGGGACGGATTCGATCTGGCTTTGCAATGACCGAGCCCGATGTTGCATCTAGTGATGCGCGAAACATCAAGACCTCGATGATCAAAGATGGAGATCACTACATCATCAACGGTACGAAGTGGTGGNCAACCGGTGCATTGGATTCACGCTGTGAGATTTTGATCGTGATGGGAAAGTCAGATCCCGATGCAGATGATCATCGTCAGCAGTCGATGATCCTTGTCCCTATCAACACACCAGGTGTAAAGGTAATCCGCAATCTGACAGTCTTTGGTTATGTGGATCAACATGGCCATGCTGAGATCACATTCACCGATGTGCGAGTGCCTGCCAGCAATCTTCTTGGTGCCCAAGGTGAGGGATTTGCACTGGCACAAGCTCGACTTGGTCCAGGTCGAATCCATCACTGTATGCGCGCGATCGGAATGGCAGAGCGCGCGCTCTCACTCATGATCCAAAGATCATTGGTACGCAGCCCCTTTGGAAAAGAGTTGGCTCAGCAGGGAGTTGTTCAGCAGTGGATAGCCCAAGGGCGTATCGACATAGAACAGGCACGCCTACTGGTCCTAAAGGCGGCGTGGATGATCGATACGGTGGGTGCAAAGGCTGCCCGCAAAGAGATTGCAGCGATCAAGGTTGCCGTGCCTGCAATGGCAGAGCGCATCATCGATAACGCTATCCAGAGCTTTGGTGGCGCAGGAGTCAGTCAAGACACGCCTTTGGCTGCGATGTATGCAGGTATACGAACCCTTCGGATTGTCGATGGACCTGATGAGGTGCATCTTCGAGATATCGCGCGGTTAGAGATCAAGCCCTATCTTTCATGATGGAGCTAAGTGCGGTCCGTGAAGAGGATCGCTTCGATATTGCACGGATGCATCAGTGGTTATCACCCTTTATCAATCAGAGCAGTGCCCCAGAGGTCGAACAGTTTCGAAGCGGTGCCTCCAATCTGACATATCTTCTGCGCTATCCAAATCTTGAGTTAGTTCTTCGCAGACCGCCTGTTGGTACAAAGGCGATATCGGCCCACGACATGCGCCGTGAATTTTTGATTCAATCTCGATTAAAACCCGCCTACGAATTGGTGCCGCAGATGATCGCCCTCTGTGATGATCACTCGATTCTAGGCTCTGATTTCTATGTGATGGAGCGGGTCGTCGGTCAGATATTTCGACGCGATGTGCCCGCGGATATGAGTCCAGGTGATATCTCTGTGATGGCACAGAGTTTAGTATCGGGTTTAGTGCAGTTGCATGCAGTTGATTCATCGCTACTGCGTGAGCTCAACAAGGGAAGTGGTTATGTCACCCGACAAGTTGCGGGATGGTCAGAGCGTTATCGCAACGCATTGACCGATGATGTACCCAAGGCGCACGAACTCATGACATGGCTCGATAAGAACAAGCCATCCGATGTTGGCTCGTGCATCATCCATGGGGATTGGCGCATCGACAATATGGTCTTTGATCTGGAGAGCAAACGTATGGCCGGTGTGCTGGACTGGGAGCTTGCAACGGTAGGAGATCCTTTGATGGATCTGGGATCTGCCCTTGCCTACTGGGTGGATCCAGATGATGATCCCGCCTTTGCATCACTGCGCAGACAGCCAAGTCATCTGCCAGGTATGCCCTCGCGAAAAGAGTTTGTCTCCTCCTATCTTAAGTTGAGTGATCGCCAGTGTGATGACTTCACCTTCTATGAGGTCTTTGGTCTCTTTCGTTTATCAGTGATCATCCAACAGATCTGGGCGCGCTATCGGGTGGGTGCCACGACCAATCCAGCCTTTGCAGGATTTGGTGGCGCCGTCAATACATTGATCAATCGTGCGCAAGGATTGGCCTTATGAGGGCTGGACGCATCACTGTATCGACTCGAGAATTTGAGGTCATCGATATTCCCACACCGAGCGCGGGAGCCGGGCAAGTGCGCATCAAAGTCGCTGCAGCCGGTGTGTGTCTCTCTGATGTGCATCTACTCGATGGCACTCTCACACCTGGATATCTCATCGGTGATCAAGTCACACTCGGCCATGAGGTTGCAGGCACGATCGATCAGATAGGCGCAGGCGTTGATTCATGTGCCCTCGGTGATCGAGTGGTTGTCATCGCCGGAGAGCGCAATGATAAGAATCAGGTAACAACATTGGGCTTTGATTACGACGGAGGTTATGCCGAGTACGTGCTCACTAAGGCCTCGCTAGTCGTGAAGATTCCTGATGACCTTGCCTTCGAGCAGGCTGCCATCATTCCAGATGCAGTATCGACTCCATGGGCTGCGATCTCATCGACTGCAAAGATCCAAGCAGGAGAGAGTGTTGCCGTTTTTGGTATTGGTGGATTAGGTATTCACGCCGTGCAGTTATTGAAGATGATTGGCTGCGCAAAGGTCATAGCTATCGATCCCCGCGCAGATGCACGGGCTAATGCTTTGAAAGTAGGTGCAGATTTCGCATGTGCACCAGATGATGCAGAGCTTAAAAGCCATCGAGGATTAAGTGCCGCCTTTGATTTCGCTGGGGTCTCATCCGTGCGAAAGCAGGCGCTCTCCTTGCTCGGTGAGCAGGGACGATTAGTGATCGTTGGGATCGCCAATGAGCCCATCGTGATCCCTAGTGATATGGCCTTTACATACATGCGCACCCAGATACTTGGGCATTATGGATCAGAGCCTGAACATATCCATCAACTACTCGAATTCGCTCGGGCAGGAAGATTAAATCTCTCACTCTCTATTTCAGAGATCGTGCCCCTTGATCAAGCCAGCGATGCTTTAGAAAAACTCTCGAAGAAGATAGGCAATCCCATCCGTATCGTTTTGAAACCTTAGAGAGAGGCTAACTTCTCTACGACCTGCTTGGCAGAGGGATTAGTCATCGCAGCACCATCAGTGAAGACCAGTGTTGGGACTGTGCGATTGCCAGCATTTACTTTCTCGACGATCTCGGCTGTGCCAGGTACCTCTTCAATGTTGATCTCTTCGAAGGTAACGCCAAGCTCGGCCAATTGGGATTTGAGGCGCTTGCAGTAACCGCACCACGTTGTTGAATACATAATGAAAGACATTAGTTACTGCTCTCTCTTTGAATACGAGTTATTGCTCAACTTTAACACTTTGGTCATCATTGTGACCGGGATTGAGTTTCTGTGGGATGCGACTGCACGATAACCAGCACGGCCACAATCTCCCGAGACTCTGATGAGAAAGGCAAGCAGGGTATTGCCGCGATGTTGAAGAAGAAGAGCGATTGCATCTGCTCCCCCATACTGCCTACCCTCTTTGATAGCCCATACCTGTTTGGCACATTGTTCGAAGGTGAGATTAAAGGGGGCTAGGTCACTGCTTTGAAAAGGTAGGGCGCGCAGCTCAAGTTTGCGCGCGAGCCAGGTCAGAGACTGCTTGCAGAACTCACACTCACCGTCATAGATCACCGTTAATTCCATCTGGCCTCTCACATCTGAAAGAGTAGGCTTACGATGAGGAAAAGTCCTACTCAACTGCGAAGGAGTTTATTCGGTGCCAATCTGGATGTGGCTTGTGGCCGCTGGTGTTCTACTCATTGTTGAGATGTTGACCGTTGATCTTCTCTTTGCATCTCTAGCATTTTCAGCCCTACTTGCAGCGAGTGCGAATGCACTGGGCGCTGGTGTGGTCATCCAGGGTGTCATCTTTGGAGTCGGAGCAGCAGGCTCACTGCTCTTTTTACGCCCTATCGCTCTTCGCCATTTGAAGAAGAAGCCAGCAGATCATGCGACAAATGTCGAGGCCTTGGTAGGTGCTCCTGCTCTTGCCTTGTCTGTCGTGACTGATCGAGATGGTTTGGTAAAGCTCAGCGGTGAAACGTGGAGTGCGCGTAGTTACACAGGTCAGATCGCAGATGGTTCCCAAGTCGAGGTTGTTGCCATCGAAGGCGCAACTGCAGTCGTCAAGCAGAAAGGTTAAGACAAATGCTCTCCTATGGAGTCACGATTCTCCTTATTCTTATTTTTGGAGTAGTTCTCTCACGCTCAATCCGAATAATTCCGCAAGCAAGTGCTGGAATCGTCGAGCGTTTGGGCCGATACCATCGCACGCTTGGCGCAGGCTTAGTCATTATCATTCCTTTCATTGATCGCCTGCGGCCCTTACTTGATATGCGTGAGCGGGTCGTTTCATTCCCTCCGCAGCCAGTGATTACTGAGGATAACTTGGTCGTTTCAATCGATACGGTCATCTACTTTCAGGTGACAGATCCAAAATCTGCCCTCTATGAGATTGAGAACTTCATTCAAGGTATTGAACAGTTGACGGTCACGACATTGAGAAACGTCGTTGGTGGGCTAGATCTAGAGGCAGCGCTGACATCACGTGACTCCATCAACGCCGCCCTTCGCGGAGTTTTAGATGATGCAACTGGTAAGTGGGGCGTGCGTGTTAACCGTGTGGAGATCAAGGCGATTGATCCACCTCCAAGTGTGCAAGAGTCAATGGAGAAGCAGATGCGCGCAGAGAGAGACAAGCGTGCCGCGATTCTCACTGCCGAGGGCGAGAAGCAGAGTCAGATTCTTACCGCCGAAGGTGCCCGTCAGGCTGAGATCTTGCGCGCCGAAGGAGATGCACAAGCGGCGGTATTACGCGCCGATGGTGAGGCCGCAGCAATCAAATTAGTCTTTGATGCGGTGCACCAAGCTAACCCTGATGAGAAGGTTCTGGCATATCAATATCTTCAGCAGCTGCCTGCCATCGCCAACGGAACTGCGAGCAAGATCTGGGTTATCCCGGCCGAATTAAGTGCTGGAGTAGAGCAGATCATGAAGGCATTCAAAGCGAAATAGGAACTACGTTAAATTTACCTGCACTAGATCTGCACGTTCATGTGAGGCGCAGATCTATCTCTTGACCATCGTGTAATGCCTGATTGGGCAATCCCTTCAGGACATGCACCTTGGCATCACCGACCACAACCCAACTCTTAGTCGCAGTTCGTCTGACGATAGCCGTCATCTCATCGATACCGATCAAAATTGCATCATTAGGTGCGTGCATTAAAACTTTGGCTGCACTATCTGGGATCCATTTGAAGAACTTATTGAAGTGTGGAATCACGCGGATATCGGGAAGTAGATTCAAACCTGGCGTGGGCGGATTTTTGGTGAAGCGAAAATTTGGAATCTGTGAGCTAAGCACCATCGCGCCTGCGCTGCAGCCGGCAAGTGATCCACCAGTACTCCAATTACTGACGATGGCAGACCACACGGGTGTATCGATCAACGTTGTCGCAAGATGGTGTGGGTCCCCACCAGAGATGTACATCAGAGCGCTGTCATTGATGGCATCCACATGTTCTTGCTTGAAAGCATCATCGCGGGTGTAAATAGGCAGGTGCACTGATTGCACGCCGATACGTTGGCCCTGGGCTTGACCGAGCTCTCTCCAGAAATCTAATCTGGCATCACTCTCGCGCCCGGCTGCAGTCGGGATCTGGATATATGTGGGTTGCTTGCCATTTGAGAGGGCATCATCGATTAAAGATCGCTCAAGGCTGGCCATTGCAGGCAGATATTCACCTGATCCGACAAGTGCCAAAGAGCCATTCATTTGGGAATTGTAGAAGAGGTTAAGAGGAGACCAAAATTTAAAGGATGTTCACCTTCAAGTCACATAAACGCAATAGAGAAGTCGCCCTCAAACGCAATTCTCGCCTCCTATCAAGAGGAGAGTTTTATGAAAAGAGTCCTACTAGCGGCCCTGGCAGCAACTGCGATCGCAGCCCCACAGGCAGTATTTGCCTCAGAAGCCCCTCAGCTGGTCGCTACAGCGGTGATGCCAGATATCGCCCTCAAAACCTCTTCAAACCTCGCGATTGAAAATTCAGTTGTAAATGATGAAGGTATCTTGCTTGGGGG
>JGI25928J51866_1000119_pt1 | contig 17064 bp, 15 predicted proteins | sample LauGreFBDMM110DN_2_FD_51866 | JGI IMG/M metagenome (IMG submission 51866)
AGCGACACGCTGCGCGGCTACAAGGCGCGGGCCCGCAGCCAGGCCCGGCTGGCCCGCGAAATCCAGCAGTTGCGCGAATCGGCCCGCATGCTCAGGGAAGCGGACGCTACCAAGACCCGGGCCGTGGAAGCCGTGCTGGACCTGGCTGGCCAGCGAGACGCCCACCTGGGTGCCCCCGAGCGTCAGCTGCTGGCGCAGTGGCCGGCCATGCAGGCGGCCTATGCCGGCGACGAGTTCGTGGTGAAAATCCGCGACAAGGAAATCCGCACCGCGCTCACCACCAAGTCGCTCAGCGGCACCACCATCCGCAAGGTGGCGCTGCCGCAGTACGAAGACCATGGCGAAATCCTGAAGTGGCTGCTGCTCGACAACCTGCCGGGCAACTACCCCTACACCGCTGGCACCTTTGCCTTCAAGCGCGAGGGCGAGGACCCCACCCGCATGTTTGCCGGAGAGGGCGACGCCTTTCGCACCAACACCCGCTTCAAGCTCTTGAGCGCCGGCATGGCGGCCAAGCGCTTGTCCACAGCGTTTGACTCGGTCACGCTGTATGGCAACGACCCCGACCTGCGGCCAGACATCTACGGCAAGGTGGGCAACTCAGGCGTGTCAATCGCTACGCTGGACGACATGAAGGTGCTCTACGCCGGCTTTGACCTGTGCAGCCCGTCCACCAGCGTCAGCATGACCATCAACGGCCCGGCGCCCAGCATCCTGGCGATGTTCATGAACACGGCCATTGACCAGAATATTGACAAGTTCAAGGCCGACAACGGCCGTGAGCCGACCGGCACTGAGCTGGAAAAGATCCGCGGGTGGGTGCAAGAAAACGTGCGTGGCACGGTGCAGGCCGACATCCTGAAAGAAGACCAGGGGCAGAACACCTGCATCTTCAGCACCGAGTTCAGCCTGAAGGTCATGGGCGATGTGGCCGAGTATTTTGTCAAGCACCGGGTACGTAATTTTTACTCGGTGTCGATCAGCGGCTACCACATTGCCGAGGCCGGCGCCAACCCGATCAGCCAACTGGCCTTCACGCTCAGCAACGGCTTCACCTTTGTCGAGGCTTACCTGGCGCGCGGCATGCACATCGATGACTTTGCGCCCAACCTGAGTTTTTTCTTCAGCAACGGCATGGACCCCGAGTACACCGTGATGGGCCGGGTAGCCCGGCGCATCTGGGCGGTAGCCATGAAGGAAAAATACGGTGCCAACGAACGCAGCCAGAAGCTCAAATACCACATCCAGACCAGCGGGCGCAGCCTGCATGCGCAGGAGATCCAGTTCAATGACATCCGCACCACGCTGCAGGCACTGATCGCGATTTACGACAACTGCAACAGCCTGCACACCAATGCGTTCGATGAGGCCATCACCACGCCCACCGAAGACTCGGTGCGCCGCGCCATGGCCATTCAGCTGATCATCAACCGCGAGTGGGGCTTGGCCAAGAACGAGAACCCGTCCCAGGGCGCCTTCATCATCGAAGAGCTGACCGAGCTGGTGGAAGAAGCGGTGTTGACCGAGTTCTCCGCAATAGCCGAGCGCGGCGGTGTGCTCGGCGCCATGGAGACCGGTTACCAGCGGGGCCGCATCCAGGACGAGTCGATGCACTACGAGATGCTCAAGCACACGGGTGAGCTGCCCATCATCGGCGTCAACACCTTCCGTAACCCGAACGGTGACGCGGTGCTCGACAAGCTCGAGCTGGCCCGCTCGACCGACGAGGAAAAGCAGAGCCAGTGCAGCGGCTGGCCGACTTCCATGCCCGGCACGCCAACCAGGCACCGGCGATGCTCAAGCGCCTGCAACAGGTGGTGATTGAGGACCAGAACGTGTTTGAGGTGCTGATGGAAGCCGTGCGGGTCTGCTCGCTGGGACAGATCACCAATGCCTTGTTTGAGGTGGGTGGGCAGTACCGGCGTAACATGTAAGGCTTGCCAACCCCTGACCCTGGGCCTGTTTGGACACCATCTACATTCTGGCTGCCCTGGGCAGCGCCCTCTTGCATGCCACCTGGAACGCAGCCGTCAAATCTACCGGGCAGCACACAGCGGTCATGACGGGCCAGATGCTGGTGGCAGGGCTGGTCGGCCTGCCGGTGCTGTTCTTTGTTGATTTCCTCCGGTGGGAGTCTTTGGTGTGGATCGCCGCCTCAGCCCTGTTCAATGTGATGGGGATCAAGGCCATTTTGCGGGCCTATGACCATGGCGAATTCGGCCTGGTGTACCCGATGTCGCGCGCCATCATGATCATGCTGGTGGTGCCGCTGTCGACCTTGCTCGCACACGAGCGGCTGTCAACCGGCGCCATGCTGGGTATTGCGCTGATCATTGCGGCGCTGGCGCTGCTGGCGATGAGTGCGCGCCACGGTCAGAATTTGTCGCGCCAGGTGCTGATCTGGACTGGCGTGGGCGGAGTCTTGAGCGCTTGCTCAGTGCTGATCGACGCCAACGGTATTCGCCAATCGGGTTCGCCTTTTGCCTATGGCTGCCTGACGGCAATCTTCAACGCGGCGAACATGGCCTGGCAGCAGCGCCGTCTGCCCGGTCTGGTGGCTACCATCCGCCGCCATGCCCATGTGACGCTGTGGACGGGCGTGCTGTCGATGGTCTCTTACCTGCTGATTGTCTGGGTGTTCAGCAAGGCGTCCATTGCCGGTGCGGCGGCTCTGCGCGACACCAGTTCGGTGTTTGCTGTGCTGATCGCGATGGTNTTNATGAAAGAGGCCATCAGCCGCATCAAGTTGCTGGCCGTGGCCCTGGCCATTGCGGCCATTCCCTTGATGCGTTTGCCCTGANNGTTGTGCGTTCTGGCGCCGGTTGCGGCGAGCGCAAGCGCAGTGCGCTATCAACCGCCTTTGTGCGGGCGCTTACCGGGGTTTTTTTTGTTGTTGGTGGCAGTGCCGCGCTCGAGGCTGCGTTTTTGGCCCTTTGGGGCGGTGAAGCANACACCCTTGGGCGGCACCGGGCGTGGGCTTGCAACACGTTCAGCTTCAGTACGAAATTCTTTGGCCATGACACGGACTCCATTGAGAAAAAGAACGCGATTATCCCCGCTCTTGGGCGCTGCCGCCCAAGTGACTGCCGCCCTCGCGGCATCAAGCTAAGCTCAGGCCTCAAAAAGGAGCGACGACGATGGACAAACTTTTTTCTCTTGAAGGCCGAATCGCCCTGATTACAGGTGGCTCGCGTGGTATCGGACGCATGATTGCAGCGGGTTTTTTGGCCCAGGGAGCCAAGGTCTATATCTCGTCGCGCAAGGCGCAGGTCTGTGATCAGGCGGCGAGCGAATTGGCGGCTTTGGGTCATTGTGTCTCCCTGCCCGCCGATGTCTCGACAGTTGTCGGCGCCCAGGCGCTGGCAACAGCCTTCGCGGCGCACGAGCAGCAACTCGATATATTGGTCAACAACGCCGGCGCTGCCTGGGGCGCGCCGTTTGACGACTTTCCCGAGAGTGGCTGGGACAAGGTGGTGGACCTGAACCTGAAAGCGCCGTTTTTCCTGACCCAGGCCCTGGCGGCTCATCTGCGCCTGGCCGGCAAGCAGCGGGTGGCCAAAGTGATCAACATCGCTTCGATTGACGGTGTGTCAGTCAACCCGCTTGAAACCTACTCCTATGCCGCCAGCAAAGCCGGCCTGGTGCACCTGACCCGGCGCATGGCGCTGCGCCTGATCCAGGACAACATTGCAGTCACCGCGATTGCCCCGGGCGCCTTTGCCTCGGAGATGAACCGGGAGGCGCGGGACCGCAGCGCTGAAGTGGCAGCCCAGATTCCGGCCGGCCGTATTGGCGTGGACCAGGACATGGCGGGCGCTGCGATTTACCTGGCCTCGCGTGCTGGCGACTACGTGGTGGGTGAAACCCTGGTGGTGGACGGCGGCGTCACGCTCAAGCGCTGAAAGCAGCGCAGCCGCAGTGGGCGGCATAGTCGTACCGCCAGGGGTGGGGTACAGCACCTGAACACCGAGTTGGTGCCCAAAACGCCGGGCACTGTAGCGCCTGCCTGGCGCAGGGTCAGTTCAGCAGTTCGATCTCCAGGACCTCAAATTCTTCAGCCTCAATCGCCGCATCGAAGGCGGCGCGGCTGTCCAGGCTCTGCTGTGTGTAGGGAATCAGCGGCCTGTCGAGCGGGCGCAATGTGTGCCGGCGCAGGCGCTGGAGTTGCTCTGAGCGCTCCATGGCCTGCAAAACCAACTCGGGCTCCATCATCAGACTGAATGGGTTGAGGCTAATTTCGGCGGTCTTCATCTGGCATCTCCGGTGGGTTTCAGGGCGCTTGAGCGCTTGGGAGAACTTTAGTCCCGGGGTCTGTCGACTGAAGTCAGGAAGTCGCTGTAAAGCACGTCAGAATTTCGCCTACAAGCCGCAATGACGCGGCTAAACCAGGCGCACTTTCACGCCTTTGCCTTTGATTTTTCCGGCGTTGAGTTTGTCCATGGCCTGCAGCGCAATGTCGCGCCTCACCGCTACAAAAGTGGTGAACTCGGTGACATTGATTTTGCCGATTTGCTCGCGTGCAAAGCCCGCGTCTGCGGTCAGGGCGCCCAGCACATCGCCGGGGCGAATTTTTTCTTTGCGCCCACCCAAGATCTGCAGCGTCACCATGGGCGGCTGCAGCGGACCGCTGCCAGTTGGCGTCAGGCTGTTGAGCGGGTACCAGACCGATTCGCGGTGCTGATACTGCTCGATACGGCCAACAAAACCCATCTCATGCAGCCCGGCCAGGCTGAGCGCCAGACCAGATTCGCCAGCGCGGCCGGTGCGACCGATGCGGTGCACATACACCTCGGGGTCTGGCGTGGTGTCGACATTGATGACGGCTTCGAGCTGCGCGATGTCCAGCCCGCGCGATGCCAGGTCGGTGGCCACCAGCACCGAGCAACTGCGGTTGGCAAACTGTGCCAGCACCAGGTCCCGCTCGCGTTGTTCGAGATCACCAGACAGTGCCAAGGCACTAAAGCCCTGTTGTTGCAAGCTGCCAAGCAGTTCCCGGCATTGTTGCCGGGTGTTGCAAAACGCCAGGGTGCTGACCGGCCGAAAGTGCATGAGCAGCTGGGCTACTGTGGCCAAACGCTGGTCCTGGGTCACCTGGTAGAAGCGCTCTTCAATCGCGCCCTGGGCTGGTGCGCTCTGGACCTTGATGTGGCGTGGCTCACGCATGAACTCGGCGGCCAGCTTGCCGATGCCCTCGGGGTAGGTGGCAGAAAAAAGCAGGGTTTGGCGGGCCTTCGGGCATTGCTTGATGACGGTGGCCATATCCTCAAAAAATCCCATGTCTAGCATGCGGTCGGCCTCGTCGAGCACCAGCGTGTTGAGCGCGTCTAGCGTGAGGTAGCCCCGCGCCAGGTGATCCATGATGCGCCCGGGCGTGCCCACCGCGATATGGGCGCCCTGTTCCAGCGAGGCACGCTGTCCGCGCAGGGCCACGCCGCCGCACAGGCTAAGGATCTTGATGTTGCCGGTGGCACGGGCCAAGCGGCGCAACTCGGTGCTCACCTGGTCAGCGAGTTCCCGGGTCGGGCACAGCACCAGGGTTTGCACGGCAAAGCGGCGCGGGTTCAGGCGGGCAAGTGCTGCCAGGCCAAAGGCTGCGGTTTTGCCACTGCCGGTTTGCGCCTGGGCAATCAGGTCTTGCCCGGCCAAAGCCGCAGGCAGGCTGGCGGCCTGAATAGGCGTCATCTGGTGGTAACCGAGCTGCGCCAGATTGGTCAAAACAGCGGGCTCCAGCAGCAGGCTTGAAAAGCAGTTCTCCCCTGCCGGGCCGGGCCCCGTGACGGGGGCGGTGCCGGCAGCGGGCTCGGGTGTTGCTTGGGCTAGGGTGTCGCTTGGGAGCATGGCGGATACGACTGCCTGGTGGTCAGGCGTAATAGCGGGCCACGTGGTCTTCAAAGCTGCCCTGCTCGGCGGCCTCGAGTTGCACTTGCCGGCTTAGCGAGGCTTGCACACTCGCCTCAAAGCGTGCGCTGGTGGCCGGGTCTAGCGCTTGCTTGAGCAAGTTTTGCTGGTGTTGGTGCGCCAGAGCCAGGCTGTAGCTTTGGAACCCGCCGGCCTGATGCACGCCTTCGAGCACCTGGGCCGACGGGGTGAGCTCGGGATGGTCGATGCGCTGGCGCAGGGCGCTCAGTGTCTGGCTATAGCGCTGGCCGCTGTAGGCGGCGTCGAGCATCTCGGCAAAGGGCAGCAGGTCTTCAAACAGTGCATGGGCCAAGGGCCGCATGGCTTGTTCGCGGTTATGCGCCAGCAATTGCAAATCACTCGCCCGGCCGTGGTGCACCACGCGCCGCTTGTTCTCGTTGTTCTCGGCCTGTTCTCGGCTGCTGATGGGCGGGCTGTCGCGAAACAAGCACATCAGCAGCAGCATGTCCGCAAAACTTCCCTGCTCTGGCGCAATGCCAATATCCAGGCTTGGGTTGAGATCAAACAGCCGGACTTCCAGGTATTCCACGCCATAGGCTTGCAGCGCCTTGGCCGGCCGCTCGCCCTGTTTGCCAATGCGCTTGGGCCGTATACCCGCGTAAAACTCATTTTCAATTTGCAGCAAGTTGGCATTGAGTTGCCGCCAGTGCCCGCCGTCGCGAACGCCGATGGCCTGATAAAAAGGGTCGGGGGTGCTGATGGCGGTCTCCAGCGCCTGGGTGTAGTCGGCCAGCGAGTTGAAGCTGACCTGCAGGTTGGCCTGCGCACGGTTTTGGTAGCCCAGGTCACTCATGCGCAGGCTGGTGGCATCGGGGCCGTACAACGTGCCCGGCAGCAGTTCCAGCAGGTCAGCCTTTTGCCCCTGCAAGAACGATGTGCTCAGGGCCGGCGAGGCGCCAAACAGGTAGGGAATCAGCCAGCTGTACCGCAAAAAATTGCGCGCCAGGGCAAAGTAGCGTTCGCTGACAAAGTCGAGCCCGGCTTCCATTGGCGGGCACAGGTCCTGCAGGCTGGCCCAAAACTCGGCCGGCAGCGACCAGTTGTAGTGGGCCCCTGCGATGGCCTGCATCCGGCGGCCATAGCGCAGCCCCAGGCCCTCGCGGTAGGCCTGCTTGAAGCGCGCAGCATGAGAGTTTCCGTAGTCGGCCAGCTCAATGTCGGCATCGTCGCTGATGGGGCAGGGCATGGAGCCGGCCCACATCAGTTCTGAGCCCAACTTTGGCGCCACAAAGCGGTGGATATCGCGCAGAAACTCCAGCGGGAAATCCAGATCCTGCGAAGGCGGGGTGATGAACTCCAGCAGCGCTTCGGCGTAGTCGGTGGTGATCCAGGGGTGGGTGAGCTTGGAGCCAAACGCGCGCGGGTGCGGTGTACGGGCCAGTACGCCGGAGGCATCCACCCGCAGGCATTCGCGCTCAAAACCGCGGGTGATGCCCCGCAAAACCTGGGCTTGGCTGCTGCTGGCAAACTCGCGCAGCGCATCGCAGCATGTGAACTTCAGCATGGGTACGGACTTCCTCGTCAAAAACCGGGCTGAGTATGGCAGTTTTAAGCGCCGCGCGCCGCCACGGTGCGCCAGCGAGTCTCGTGAAGCACCGATAATCCGATCGATGTCTTACCTGCCTGCTTTCATCGCCCCATCAAGTTTTCGTGATCCGGCGGCGGCCCTGGCCAAAGCCCAGGAGATTTATGACAGCAGCCTGTCGCACCTGCGCAGCGCCATGCGCCGCTTTGTGGCAGGCGAAACCCTGCCAGGCCATGTGCGGGCCTGCTACCCCTTTGTGCGCATCCAGACCGACACCGTGGCACGCCAGGGCCTGCAGGACGCTCGCCTGAGCTANGGCTTTGTTGCTGGNCCCGGGCGTTTTGAGACCACACTCACGCGNCCNGACCTGTTCGCCGAGTATTACCTCGAGCAGTTCACGCTGTTGATACAAAACCATGGGGTTGAGCTCGAGGTGGGTACCAGCTCGCAGCCGATCCCGGTGCACTTCTCCTTTGCTGATCAAGACCATCTTGAGGGCAGCTTGAGTCTCGAGCGGCGGCAGTTGATGCGCGATGTGTTTGATCTGCCTGATCTGAGCGCCATGGATGACGGTATTGCCAACGGCACTTATGTGCCGCGCCCAGGCGAGGCCCAGCCGCTGGCCCTGTTTACGGCGCAGCGAGTCGACTACTCGCTGCAACGCCTGCGCCATTACACCGGTACTGCGGCAGAGTATTTTCAGAACTTTTTGCTGTTCACCAACTACCAGTTTTATATCGACGAGTTTGTTCGCCTGGGCCATCAGGCCATGGCCGACCCGAACAGCGAGTATGTGGCTTTTGTCGAGCCCGGCAATGTGCTCACCCGGCGCATCGGCGCAGCCGCCTTGGCGCAGGACGCCCTGGGCAAACTGCCTGCGCGTTTGCCGCAAATGCCGGCCTACCATTTGATGCGCTCTGACCGCAGCGGCATCAGCATGGTCAACATCGGTGTTGGCCCGGCGAATGCCAAAACCATGACCGACCATGTTGCCGTGCTGCGCCCCCATGCCTGGATCATGCTCGGCCACTGCGCTGGTTTGCGCAATTCCCAGCAGCTCGGTGACTATGTGCTGGCCCACGGCTATGTGCGCGAAGACCATGTGCTCGACGAAGACCTGCCCCTGTGGGTGCCCATCCCGGCGCTGGCCGAGATTCAGGTGGCACTCGAGGCTGCCGTATCGGATGTCACGCAATTGCACGGCCCCGAGCTCAAGCGTGTGATGCGCACCGGCACTGTGGCGAGCACCGACAACCGCAACTGGGAACTGCTGCCAGACAACGGCCCGCAGCGCCGCTTTAGCCAAAGCCGGGCGGTGGCGATGGACATGGAGAGCGCCACCATCGCTGCCAACGGCTTTCGGTTCCGAGTGCCTTACGGCACCTTGCTGTGCGTGAGCGACAAGCCGTTGCACGGCGAGATCAAGCTGCCCGGTATGGCCGACCACTTTTACCGCGAGCGGGTCGACCAGCATTTGCGGGTGGGTATGCGGGCGCTGGAGTTGCTGCGAGAGCGTGGTGTGCACCAACTCCACAGCCGCAAGCTGCGCAGTTTTGCTGAAGTAGCCTTCAAGTAAATGCTGCAGCAAGTCATGCAGGCCGGGCTGCTGTCGGTCCGCAATTTGTCCAAAAGCTATGGCGCCACCAAGGTGGTTGATGGGCTCTCGTTTGGCATTGCCGCAGGTGAATGCCTGGGTGTGATCGGCCCCAATGGCGCCGGTAAAACCACCACCATCCGCATGTGCCTGGGCCTGTCGGTGCCAGACGCCGGCCAAATCGAGGCACTGGGCGGGCAGATGCCGCGGGATGCACTGGCCATCAAGGCGCAACTCGGTGTGGTCAGCCAGTTTGACACCCTGGATCCGGATTTCACCTGCGCTGAAAACCTGTTGGTTTATGGCCGCTACTTTGGCATGAAAGATGCGCAGATTCGGGCCCGTATTCCGGGTTTGCTGGAATTCGCCTCGCTCACGCACAAGGCGAATGCCAAGCCGGGCGAATTGTCCGGCGGCATGAAGCGTCGGCTGAGTCTGGCCCGTGCGCTGGTCAACGACCCGCGCCTGCTGCTGCTCGATGAGCCGACCACTGGCTTGGATCCGCAGGCCCGGCACTTGATGTGGGAGCGCTTGCAGTTGTTGCTGCAGCAGGGCAAGTCGATCCTGTTGACCACCCATTTCATGGATGAGGCCGAGCGCCTGTGCTCGCGCCTGTTGGTGCTTGACCATGGCAAAAAAATTGCCGAAGGGCAGCCCCGCACCCTGATTGCGCAGCATCTCGAGCCCGATGTGGTCGAGGTGTTCGGGCCTGGCGCGCCAGCCCTGCTCGCCTCACCGCTGCGCGCCCTGGCCGCTCGGGTGGAGCAAAGCGGCGAGACGGTATTTTTCTACACCCAAGACGCCAAGCCCCTGCTCCAGGCCCTGTCAGCCTACCCGCAGCTGCGCACCCTGCACCGCCCGGCCAACTTGGAGGACCTGTTCCTCAAGCTCACCGGACGCCAAATTCGGGAGGGCGCTTGATATGAGCGCCCAGCCAAGCGCCGCTGCGGCCCACAGTATTTGGCGCGCGCCCCGTTTGTCATGGCGGTTTTGGCCGGTGTTTTTGCGCAATCTGCTGGTCTGGCGCAAGCTTGCCATCCCCAGCCTGGTGGGTAATATTGCCGAGCCTTTGATGTGGCTGTTTGCATTTGGTTACGGCATGGGGGCGCTGGTGGGGCAAATCACGCTGCCGGGCGCCGCTGGCGGCGCTGATGTCAAAGTGCCTTACATCCTGTTTCTGGCCAGCGGTTCGATTTGCATGAGTGCCATGAATGCGGCCACCTTCGAGGCCCTGTATTCGGCGTTTTCTCGCATGCATGTGCAGAAAACCTGGGACGGCATCATGAACGCGCCGGTCAGCCTGGATGATGTGGTGCTGGCCGAGATGCTGTGGGCTGCATTCAAGTCCCTGTTCACGGTCAGCGCGATCCTGCTGGTGATGCTGTGCCTGGGCATCAGCCACAGCCCCAAGCTGCTGCTGGCCTGGCCGATTTTGCTCGGCGTGGGCGTCACCTTCAGCTGCATCGCGCTGGTCTTTAATGCGCTGGCCAAGGGCTATGATTTTTTCACCTATTACTTCACCCTGTGCATCACACCGATGATGTTCTTGAGTGGTATTTTCTTCCCGCTCGAACAACTGCCGCCGCTGGTGCGGCTGCTTTCGCAGGCCCTGCCGCTGACCAATGCCGTGGCCCTGGTGCGTCCGCTCTTCATGGACGAGTGGCCACAGCAAGCCTGGCAGCATGGCCTGGTGCTGCTGGTCTACAGCGCGGGTGGTTTTTGGCTGGCGCTGGCGCTCACGCGCCGGCGTTTTCGCGGCTGATTTGGCTCAGTGGTTGTCGCGCGGTACAAAAGCGCCACGCCGCCCGACCAGAAAATCAAAGTCGACGCCCTCGTCGGCCTGCAGCACATGGTCGACATACAGCTTCCAGTAGCCGCTGTCTAGTGGCGGCGGCGGGGCAGTCCATTGCGCCAGGCGGCTCGCGAGCTCCTCGTCGCTGATGTGCAGGTGCAGGCGGCGTTTGGGCACGTCCAGCTCGATCATGTCGCCATTGCGCACCACCGCCAGCGGTCCACCTGCGGCAGCCTCAGGGGCGGTGTGCAGGATCACCGTGCCGTAGGCGGTACCGCTCATGCGGGCATCGCTCAGACGCACCATGTCGGTAATGCCCTTGCGCAAGACCTTGGGCGGCAAGGGCATATTGCCGACTTCGGCCATGCCGGGGTAGCCCTTGGGGCCGCAGTTCTTGAGCACCAGCACGCAGGTCTCGTCCACGTCCAGGCTCTCGTCGTCGATCAGGCGGTGGAACTCTTCGATGTTCTCGAACACCACGGCGCGCCCGGTATGCACCATCAGGGCGGGTGTCGCGGCACTCGGCTTGATCACCGCGCCGCGGGGTGACAGATTACCCCGCAACACGGCGATGCCGGCTTTTTCCATGAAGGGCTGGCTCAGGGGTTTGATCACGTCCTGGTTGAAGTTCTCGGCCCCGGCGATATTGTCCCGAATCGACTTGCCGGTGACTGTCAGGGCATCGAGATGCAGGTGGCCCGAGATTTCTTTCATCACCGCGGGCAGGCCACCGGCGTAGCAAAAGTCTTCCATCAGGTACTTGCCCGAGGGCTGCAGGTTGACCAGGCAGGGCAGTTCGCTGCCCAGGCGGTCAAAGTCATCCACTGTGAGTTTGAGCCCGATACGCCCGGCCATGGCAATCAAATGAATCACGGCGTTGGTCGAGCCACCAATGGCGGCCAGGGTTTTGATGGCGTTCTCAAACGCCTCGCGGGTCAGGATGCGTGAGAGCGTCAAGTCTTCATGCACCATGTCCACGATGCGTCGCCCCGCCGATCGGGCCAGCACATTGCGCCGACCGTCCACCGCCGGGTAGGCCGCATTGCCAGGCAGGCCCACGCCAAGGGCCTCGATCATGCTGGCCATGGTGCTGGCCGTGCCCATGGTCATGCAGTGTCCGTGGCTGCGGTGCATGCAGCTCTCGGCTTCCAGAAACTCTTGCAACTTTAGGGTGCCGGCGCGTACCTGCTCACTCATGCTCCAAACACCGGTGCCCGAGCCGAGCTCCTGGCCGCGCCATTTGCCGTTGAGCATGGGCCCGCCACTCACACCAATGGTGGGGAGGTCGGCACTGCCGGCACCCATCATCAGCGCCGGCGTGGTTTTGTCGCAGCCCATCAGCAGCACGACGCCGTCAATCGGGTTGCCGCGAATGCTCTCCTCAACATCCATGCTCGAGAGGTTGCGGTACAGCATGGCGGTGGGGCGCAGCAAGACCTCGCCGAGTGACATCACCGGAAACTCGAGCGGAAAACCGCCAGCCTCGTAGACGCCGATCTTGACCTGCTCGGCCAAGGTGCGAAAGTGTGAATTGCAGGGGGTGAGTTCACTGAAGGTGTTGCAGATGCCGATGACCGGGCGGCCTTCGAACTGGTCCTGCGGTATGCCCTTGCCCTTGAGCCAGCTGCGGTAGGCAAAGCCGTCGCGGTCTTGGCGGCCAAACCATTGTTGGCTGCGCAAGTCTTCAGGCTTTTTCTTGGCTGAGGATGTCATTTTGTCTCGCTCCTGTATTTGAGTTGTTGATAGGGTTTACCCGAAATCGCTGCCGACTCCAAACATCATATGATAAACAAAGCCCTGGCTTGATTCAAAGGATGCTGAAGAAATGTACTTAGTTGTGCGCGCTGTTTTAACGGTGCGGTCGCCAAAGGCTGTCAATCTCCCCGCAGTAATTTTTACCGCCTTGGCCGGCGCTCGCGGATGAAAAACGTACACGGCAATACGGTCGACTATCTGGCTGAGGCCGTTGTAGTGGGGCGCTTTGGGGCCGCTGGTGCCTTGCCGTCTGAAGCGCTGCTGTGCGCTGAGTTGGGCGTCAGTCGAACTGTGGTGCGGGAGGCTGTGAAGTCTTTGGTGGCTAAGGGCCTGATCCTGACCGGCCCCAAGGTTGGCACCCGGGTGCAAGCCAGCGACCAATGGAACTGGTTTGACCCGGATGTGATCGCCTGGCAGGCCCGCGCTGGCTTGACGCCCGAATTTGTGCGCGACTTGCAAGACTTGCGCTTGATCGTTGAGCCGGCGGCGATCCGGCTGGCAGCGCAACGCGCCACGCAGCANGACATTGACAACATCGAAGCGGCCTTTGCCGGCATGAAGAGCGCTATTTTCGAAGGTGGCGACTATGTCAGCCACGACCTGCGCTTTCATCAAGGCCTGTTGCTTGCCAGCCATAACCGCATGCTGGTGCAAATGAGCAAAGCTTTGAGCGCCTTGCTGCGAACCAGTTTTGAGATTTCCACGCGCCGAAAAAATGGCCCCCTTCTGGCGCTGCCGCTCCACCGCGCCATGATTGATGCAGTGATCAACCGACAGCCTGATCAGGCCGAAGCGGCTGTGCGGGTGCTCATCGAGAGCGCTCGGGCAGACATCGAGCAGGTACTGGCTTCGCGCAGCCGGCTGCCAAGCCTCAAACAACCGCCACCGCCCCTGCGCGCTGCTTTGAAGCGACGAGTCGCTGTCGCCGAAAGATTGTGAATGAACCGGCTGATCCATTATTTTTTTAAGCTGCTCGAGTTGCTGGTTGTGATCCTGATGGTCGCCATGGTGATCATGGTGTTTGGCAATGTGTTTTTACGCTACGCCTTCAACTCTGGCATCACCATCTCAGACGAGATGTCGCGCTATTGCTTCATCTGGCTCACCTACATCGGCGCCATGGTGGCCATGCGCGAAGGTGGGCATTTGGGGGTTGACACCCTGGTCAAGCACCTGTCGCGGGGCGGAAAGAAATTCTGCCTGTTCCTCAGCGAGAGCCTGATGCTGTACTGCAATGGCCTGTTTTTGCTGGGCACCTGGAAAATGCATGACTTGCAGGTGACCAATGTCTCGCCGGTAGCCGGCCTGTCAATGATCTGGGTGTTTGGCATCGGCTANGTGGTCAGCCTGGTGATGGGCATCATGAACATCCGGGTGTTGTACCGTTTGCTGAGCGGGCGCATCACCGAGGCCGAGCTGATCCAGGTGGTCGAAGCCGAAGGGCTGGCCGACGTCGAGAAGACCCTGCAAACCGCCAAAGCCTGAGCCAAGCGCCATGACCGTCTCTGTCTTCATCCTGAGCCTGCTCGCCGCCATGGCCATTGGCATGCCCATCGCCTACGCGCTGTTGGTGTGCGGCATCACCCTGATGGCTTTTTTGGCAGCTACCAGCGGGCTGGTCATTTTTGACAGCCAGATCCTGGCGCANCGTTTTGTNGAGGGGGCCGACAACTTTCCTCTGCTGGCCGTNCCCTTNTTTCTGCTGGCTGGCGAGTTCATGAACGCGGGCGGCTTGAGCCGGCGCATTGTCAACCTGGCGATGGCCTGGGTTGGGCACTTTCGGGGTGGTCTGGGCTATGTGACCGTGATCGCTGCGGTCATCATGGCCTCGCTGTCGGGCTCGGCTGTGGCTGACACCGCCGCGCTGGCGGCCCTGCTGATCCCGATGATGCGGGCCGCCGGCTACAACGTGGGCCGCGCCTCGGGCCTGATCGCCTCGGGCGGCATCATCGCCCCGGTGATCCCGCCCTCGATCGGCATGATCATCTTTGGCGTGGCCGGCAACGTGTCAATCACCAAGTTGTTTCTGGCCGGCATCGTACCTGGCCTGTTGATGGGCCTGGCCATCGGCCTGACCTGGTGGTGGCTGGCCAAGAAGGAAAACGTGCTGCCCGGCCGCAAGGTGCCCCTGCCGGAGCGGCTGCGCATCACGGCCCANGGTGGTTTTGCNGTGGCGCTGCCCGTGGTGATCATTGGCGGCATGAAGTTTGGCGTGTTCACCCCCACCGAGGCGGCNGTGGTGGCGGCGGTTTACAGCTTTGTGGTGGGCAAGTTCATCTATGGCGAGCTGAAATGGTCGGCGCTTTATGGCCTGCTGTTGTCCGCAGGAAAAACCACCGCCGTGGTGATGTTCCTGGTGGCTGCGGCCATGGTCAGCGCCTGGCTGATCACGGTGGCGAACATTCCGACCGAGGTGGCCGGCATGCTGGCGCCCTTTATGGGCAACAAGATGCTGCTGATGTTCATCATGATGGCGCTGATCGTGGTGGTGGGCACCGCGCTGGACTTCACCCCCACGGTGCTGATTCTCACGCCGGTGCTGATGCCAGTGGTGCTCAAGGCCGGCATTGACCCGGTTTACTTTGGCGTGCTATTTATCATGAACAACGCCATTGGCCTCATCACCCCGCCGGTGGGCACCGTGCTCAATGTGGTGTGCGGCGTGGCGCGCATCAGCATGGACGAGGCCTTCAAGGGCGTGCTGCCTTTTTTGTGCGCGCAGCTTGTTGTGCTGTTTTTGCTGGTACTGTTCCCTGACATTGTGCTGGTGCCCTTGCATTGGCTAATGCGATGATTGACGATGATTGACGATGATTTTTCAACCCTGTGTAAAACCTTAAAGGAGACAAACATGTTCAAACGCAGAACCCTCACCTCGGCCCTGATGGCCGCTACCCTGCTGGTCACGACTTCGGCTTTCGCCCAATTTGCCGAGCGCACCATCAAGTTCACCAACGGCGTCAATGAAGACCATCCCGTAGGCCTGGGCGTCAAGCGCATGCAAGAGGTGCTCAATGCCAAGACCGGTGGCAAGATCAAGATCAACGCCTTCTGGGGCGGCTCGGCCGGTGGTGACNTGCCGGCCACCCAGGCATTGCGCGCTGGCACCCAGGAGATGGTGTGCACCTCGAGCTCGCCGCTGGTCGGCATTGTGAAAGAGCTGGGTGCCTTTGACCTGCCTTTTTTGTTNGCCAATGANAAAGAAGCCGATATCGTNNTGGACGGCCCGGCTGGCGCCTACTTCAACAANAANCTCGAAGANGCNGGCCTGGTCAACCTGGCCTACTGGGAAAATGGTTTTCGTAACCTGACCAACAGCAAGCGGCCTGTAGCCAAGGCCGAAGACTTTGACGGCGTGAAGGTTCGGGTGATGCAGAACAACATCTTTCTNGACACCTTCAAAACCCTGGGAAGCAATGCTGTGCCCATGGCCTTTGGCGAGGTATTCACCGCCTTGGAGACCAAGACCATNGACGGTCAGGAGAACCCCTTNGTGACGATCGAGACCTCCAAGCTCAACGAGGTTCAAAAATACCTCAGCGTCACCCGCCATGCCTACACCCCGTTCCTGGTGCTCTACAGCAAAAAACTGTTTGACCAATTGAATCCCCAAGAGCAGGCGGTGTTGCGTGAGGCCGCCATGGAGGGGCAAAAAGTGCAGCGCACCGCCAACCGCACCCTCAACGAAAAATCGCTGAGTTCACTCAAGACCAAGGGCATGGTGGTCAATGAAGTGGCGCCGGCTGAGCAGCTGCGCATGTTCCAGAAGGTTCGGCCGGTATATGACCGCAACATCCCCACCATTGGTAGTGAAGCTGTGAACATGGTGCTCGAAGGCCTGAAGAAAGCGCGCGGGGGCTGATCGGGTTCATTCATCACAAACCGCAGGCCGGATTGGCCTGCGGTTTTTTTGGAGCGCAGATTGAAAATCACACAAGTTGAAACGCTCAGGTTGGGCGAGTTTCCCAACATCATTTGGGTACGTATTCACACCGACGAGGGGCTGGTCGGCTTGGGCGAAACCTTCATGGGTGCGCAGACGGTTGAGGCCTACATACACGAGTGGGCCGCCCCCAAATTGCTGGGCAAGAATCCGCTGGCGATCGAGTCACGCAACCGCGAACTCACCGGCTACCTGGGTTGGCGTGGCTCCGGGGCTGAGACCCGTGGCAACTCGGCCATTGATATCGCGCTGTGGGACATTTTTGGCAAGGCCGCCAACATGCCCCTGCACACCGCCCTGGGCGGCAAGAGCCGCGATGACATTCGCATCTACAACACCTGCGCCGGCTACCGCTATGTGCGCAACACCGTCAACCAAAGCACCTCCAACTGGGGTCTGGGCCAGAGCCAGGGCCCCTACGAAGACTTAGAGGGTTTTTTGCACCGGGCTGACGAGGTCGCCGAGTCCTTGCTGAGCGAGGGCATCACGGCCATGAAAATCTGGCCGTTTGACCCGGCTGCAGAGCGCAGCGACGG
>JGI25928J51866_1000123_pt1 | contig 16886 bp, 22 predicted proteins | sample LauGreFBDMM110DN_2_FD_51866 | JGI IMG/M metagenome (IMG submission 51866)
TGTTTTAGAGGTGTTTTTTTATGGAAAAGTTCCCTTGATTACACTGGATTATTTTCGTCTATAAATTGATGGGTGATGCCAAATTTTTGTGCTATGTGTTCGCCTAATGCCTTTACACCATAACGTTCCGTAGCATGATGCCCTGCTGAAATCAGACCGACGCCACATTCACGTGAAACATGCACATTTCGTTCAGAAATTTCACCGGTAATAAATACATCAACATTTAAACGAATAGCTTCATTAAAATAGCTTTCTGCCGCCCCTGTACACCAAGCAATACGCCGAATTAACCCAGCCTTGTCACCAATAATTAAAGGGGTTCGCGATAATACACGTTCAATTTTTACCCCTAACTCCTCAAGAGTTATGTCTCGTGATAAATGACCTAACATCGCGATATTTTGCTCCCCAAAACGCCCGCTCTCAATAAAATCTAATTGACATCCCAATTGGGCATTGTTACCTAACACTGAATGGGCATCCAATGGCAGATGGTAGGCAAGCAAATTAATATTATTTTCTATTAATAGAGCGATGCGATGACGTTTCATCCCAACTACACATTCGTTTTCACCTCGCCAAAAATAACCATGATGCACTAATATTAAATCTGCATTTGCTGCTACAGCAGCTTGGAGAAGATTCAAAGAGGCAGTTACGCCAGTAATTACTGTATATATTTCATTACGCCCTTCCACTTGTAGTCCATTTGGGCAATAATCATGGAAGTGAGAAACATTAAGCAATTGATCCAGATAAGATTTGAGTTCACTTAATTTCATCAATGTCCTTTTTGCTTTCTATTTAAAGAATTTTTAATGTCGAGATTCAATTTTTGATATGCATAAAATCTGGCTTATTTTCGCACAAACAGCAACCATATGTCTTGCTGTCTTATTTGTCGTTTCTACTTTGCGGCCTGAATTATTACCATGGAATATGCGCAACAGTATTGTAACTCTAAAAGAAGCCACCCCTATTAACGCTGACGCCCATAATCATAGTAGTTTTAGCGATGCGGCTAAAATTGCTATGCCGGCAGTCGTTAATATCTTCACTAGTAAAAAAGTTAAAGTACCTTCTCATCCGCTATTGAATGACCCATCTTTTCAACGTTTCTTTGGTGATCATTTCGAGACTCAGACTCGACGAACATCTAGTCTCGGATCTGGTGTGATTGTCAGCCCAGAGGGATATATTTTAACTAACCATCATGTGGTAGAAGCTGCCGATGAAATTGAGATCGCATTGGCTGATGGAAGGAAGACTACGGCACGTATTATTGGATCGGATCCAGAAACTGATCTTGCTGTTATAAAAATAGATATGAAAGAATTGCCAATAGTGTCCTTTGGACAATCTAATCAATTAAAGGTGGGGGATATCGCGCTGGCCATTGGTAATCCTTTCGGTGTAGGGCAAACAGTAACTATGGGTATTATCAGTGGATTAGAAAGAACTCGTTTAGGAATCAACACTTTTGAAAATTTTATTCAAACTGACGCTGCCATTAACCCGGGAAATTCTGGAGGTGCATTAGTAGATGCTAATGGCAGCCTTATCGGTATTAACACTGCTATTTATTCCCGTACCGGTGGATCGCTTGGTATCGGTTTTGCCATTCCAGTCGTCGTTGCCAAACAAATAATGGAACAGATCATTCAGACTGGCGACGTAACTCGGGGCTGGATTGGTGTAGAAGTACAAGATCTGACAAAAGAATTGGCGGAAGCGCTTAAACGCAATAATCTCAGTGGCGCTCTAATAGCTGGTGTAGTTAAGAATGGGCCCGCAGATCAAGCTGGGATAATACCAGGGGACATACTTGTAGCAGTGGAAAACAAAGCAACTCAGAATTCATCTGTTATGCTTAATTTAATTGCGGCATTATTGCCCGGAAAAATTGCTGTTGTCACAATAGTAAGAAATCAGGTTGAAAAATCTATTCAAATTAAACCAGGAAAACGCCCAAAACCAATACCGCAAGACCAAGATCAAGAGGAGCCATATACTTTGAATTGAGTACCTACAGGATATCAAATTACAGCTGCTATTTTCTAGATCACAGTGCTATTCACGCACTCAATCATTTTTTACCGTCTTCGATCACCGTTTTCTCAAATTCCCGCTCTACCTTAACATCACTCTTAGACTGATAATCTGGAGTTAATTTCGATTCGCCTATAAAACCGGCTATCAATATGCCCAACTCATAGAGCAAATAGAGTGGCACTGCTAACATAAACTGAGACACCACATCAGGCGGAGTAAATATTGCGCCTAATATAAACGCACCAACAAGCACATAGCGACGTATTTTCCTCAACTTCTCAATTGAAATCACGCCAATTTTCACCAAAACTACTACAAACACTGGCACTTCAAAAGTGATGCCGAAAGCGATAAACATGGTCAAAACAAAATCAAGATATTTTCCAATATCCGTCATAACCACAACACCTTCCGGTGCAAAGTGTGTAATAAAATCAAATACAGTGGGTAACACAACAAAGAAAGAGAATGCTATGCCGCAAATAAACAATATGCTACTAGCAAGTATTAACGGTAGTACTAGACGTTTCTCGTGAGAATAGAGGCCAGGAGCAACAAATGCCCATATTTGATGAAGCGTATGGGGCAATGTCACAATAAAAGCAGTCATCATTGCAATTTTCATTGGCACAAAGAATGGCGTAATGACCTCGGTAGCAATCATTTTCCCACTTTCTGGAAGCTTCTCCAGTAAGGGCTGGGCTAACAATGTATATAGTTCACGTGCATAAAAAGCACAAGGAATAAAACCAAGTATAAGTACAATGAATATGTACACTATCCTCATGCGCAATTCTGTTAAATGAGAAATGAATGTATATTTAGTGCTCATAGTATCGTAAAGTAAGACTAGTTAATCAAACTACAGGTATTATGTATTGGCACGTATTGACAAACATAGGTAACGTTCTTGACAACAGGGTTATATTCTTACTTTCTAGTCATGTAGCGTTATCTCCGCTAATTGAATGTTGATGATTTAATTGAAGGGACAGGAGACTTCGTTGAAGGAGCCTCTTTTTTCGCGATCTCAGATTGGGATACAGAGCTTATCGCGGTGGACGCTGTGTCCGCTGTTCCTTGGAACTGATTTATTTCTTTTTGTGCAGAAACTTCAATGGCATCAGCGGTTTCCTTCATTGAAGCGCCTAACTTCTTCAATTCTTCCATTTCCATTTCTTGCTGAATGTCATTCTTGATATCGTTCGCATAACGTCGTGCGCGTCCAGATAAATGCCCAAGAGTACGCGCCACTTTAGGTAATTGCTCTGGGCCTATTACAATTAATGCCACAATCCCAATGACTACCATTTCCGTGAAACCGATATCAAACATTTGTCAAATGTACTAACTCACCATTCACTTTTTTTCTCGCCATAATTTTATTTACATCTTTTCTTTAATCTCGTCTTCGATAATCTGACTGTCGACTTTCTGAGACAAGGGAGATGTACCATCTTTATTCTGATCCTTCACACCCTCTTTAAATCCTTTCACAGCACCACCTAAATCTCCACCAATATTACGAAGTTTCTTGGTACCAAATACTAAAATAACAATCACCAAAACAATAATCCAATGCCAGATACTGAATGAACCCATTACTTTCTCCCTTAATTTGGCCGATGAATCATGGCAGGCAGACGTTCTTTTCCGCCCCCAATAATATGAATATGTAAATGGTCGACCTCTTGCCCTCCCACATACCCCGTATTAATAATAGTTCTAAAGCCATCTGCACAACCCTCTTTCTTTGCTAATCTAGGAACAAGTACCATAATTTTACCTAGCAATGTATGATGTTTTTCTTCAATCTCAGCTAGCGAAATAATATGCAACTTAGGTATTAGCAGTAGATGTACGGGCGCTACAGGATTGATATCATANAAAGCAAAAATATCGGCATCTTCATAAACTCCTGNACTGGGAATATCTTTTCTAATGATTCGACAAAAAATGCACTCTCTCATTTCTCGGTTATTTTCCGTGACATCTTCTCTTCTATTCCAGACACACCCTCGCGTCGCTGTAATTCATTAAAAACATCATCTAAACGCAAATCATGGTGCACAAGAAGAACTAGACAATGAAACCAGAGATCAGCCATTTCATTGGTAATATGCAATTTCTCGCCATCCTTTGAAGCTAATAAAAGCTCTGCCGCTTCTTCTGCCACTTTTTTAAGTATCNCATCCTGTCCACTATGNANCAATTTAGCGACATAAGAGATATTAGGATCAGAATTTTTACGCGCTTCAATAGTTTCTGCCAAACGGGAGAGAATTAATGTATCTATCATTTCTTGTAAATTTCCGTGAGATCTTTAATGACTGGTGCAATTACCAACCACCGGTCATTCTCTAATTTATTAAAAAAACAGCTCTGTCTACCAGTATGACAGGCAACGCCACCAATTTGCTCTACTGTAAGCAGTAAACAATCTTCATCACAGTCTAAATGAATAGATTTGATCTTTTGAATATGGCCAGATTCCTCTCCTTTTCGCCACAATCTCTTACGAGATCTTGACCAATAAACGGCTTCACCGCTAGTGACGGTGGCTATTAATGCCTTGCGATTCATCCAGGCAACCATAAGGATTGCATTACTNGAGTAATCTTGAGTCACAACCGGCACCAATCCGCCTTTAGGCCAGTTTACTGCGTTAATCCAATTGTTCATCATGGATTCTTAATTTCAGTTTAGATGTCTTAGATTCAATTCTATCATTACAATCGCACCTCAATACCATGTTGCGTCATATACTCCTTAGCTTGGCGTACAGTATACTCACCATAATGAAAGATACTCGCAGCTAACACCGCATCAGCCTGTCCTTGCAAGATTCCTTCTACGAGATGATCTAAATTACCCNCTCCCCCGCTAGCAATGACCGGTATATCTATTGCCTCCGATACTGCGCGANTTAATGATAAGTTGAAACCGTCACGAGTACCATCCTTATCCATGCTAGTTANAAGTATCTCACCCGCACCAAATAGTGCCATTTTTTTCGCCCACTCAACTGCATCTAAACCAGTAGCTCTGCGTCCACCATGAGTAAAAACCTCCCAATGCACAGAATTCGTACTTGTATCATGCACCTGTCTAGCATCTATCGCTACAACAATACACTGTTCTCCGTAACAAGCTGCCGCATCTGCCACCAGTTGAGGATTTAGTACCGCTGCGGTATTGATACTCACCTTGTCAGCGCCAGCATTCAAAAGTCTTCGCACATCCGCAACCTGTCTAACTCCACCACCAACGGTTAATGGAATAAAAACCTGAGTTGCAACTTCCTCAATAATGTGCAAAATTAAATCACGGTCATCAGAGCTAGCAGTAATATCGAGAAAAGTTAATTCATCGGCCCCCTGCTCGTCATAACGACGTGATATTTCTACAGGATCACCAGCGTCTCGAAGTTTAATGAAGTTTACGCCTTTAACTACGCGGCCATTTGTTACATCTAGACAAGGTATGATACGTTTGGCAAGACCCATAGAGAAACTAGAAACCTTTAACTAAAAGATATAAACATAGAGACGTGGAAAGAAAAACAGGTGATGTGAATTATCTCATTTAACTTAAAAATATCCCGTAAAGAAATCTAATANCGGACTCCTTAGAGAAGAAATTCATTCTTATTTTTTACATCTTGAGATCAAAATTATCTGCCAATAATTGCGCCTCTTTAAAATTCAATGATCCCTCGTAAATAGCTCGCCCAGTAATAGCACCTATAATTCCCTCGAATTCCACTGCACACAATGCCTTAACATCATCAAGACTGGCAATACCACCGCTAGCGATAACTGGGATGGTAAGCACCTCAGCTAACTCTACAGTCGCCTCAATGTTGACACCATTTAACATGCCGTCACGACCAATATCAGTGTAAATAATTGCTTCTACTCCGTAGTCTTCTAATTTCTTTGCTAGATCAATCACATCATAATTTGTAACCTGAGACCATCCATCAGTGGCAACTTTCCCACCCTTTGCATCCAATCCTACCATNATACAACCAGGAAATGCACAGCAGGCATCACGCAAAAATTTTGGTGTCTTGACCGCAGCAGTGCCAATAATCACATAGGTAATTCCGTTATCTAAATAGCGCTCTATGGTTTTAAGGTCGCGGACACCCCCACCTAGCTGAATAGGAATTTTTTTATCAATAGCTTTCACAATGCTACGAATTGCCAGCTCATTTTTTGGTTTACCGGCAAACGCTCCGTTCAANTCTACTAGATGCAGACGCCGAGCACCATTATCTAGCCAATGCTTGGCCATGGTACCGGGATTCTCTGAGAATACCGTGACGTTTTCCATGTTACCTTGTTTAAGCCTGACGCACTGCCCGTCTTTTAGGTCTATTGCTGGGATAATAAGCATCTTAAATCAGGTTCAATAATTGAGATNAATTTATAGAATAAGAAATTGCGCGCAGCGTGGCTGAATGAATTTCTCCGGTTAATTTGGCTCCCAATGCACAAAATTATTTAGTAATGTTAGTCCTGCTGCTTGACTTTTCTCTGGATGAAATTGAACAGCAAAAATGTTATCTTTTGCCACTGCACAAACGAATGGAAAAGAGTAGTAGCTATATGCTGTTATCGCCTCCAAATTCGCAGCCTCGACAAAATAACTATGCACAAAATAAAAACGCGTGTCATTAGCGATATCTGCCCACATTGGATGTTCGGTGGCTTGATGGACTTGATTCCATCCCATATGCGGCACTTTAAGTTTTCTCCCACTGTCATCTTTCATTGTCAAAGCAGGAAATCGCGTTACCTTACCAGACATAATTCCCAGGCCTGATACGTTACCCTCTTCACTCATCTCAAACAACATTTGGAGGCCGATACAGATGCCAAGAAACGGCTTATTAGCGGCAGCTTCCATAACCGCGCTACGTAATCCGCGCACATCTAACTCGCGTATACAATTAGGCATAGCACCTTGACCTGGAAACACTACGCGCGCAGCCTTTCTTACCACAGCCGGATCACTGGTAATCACGACAGAAGCATTAGGGGCTACGTGCTCNAGAGCTTTTGACACTGAGTGCAAGTTACCCATACCATAATCAACAATTGCAATATCAGTCATGCNGCAGAAAAATAAAAGTGCCTAAGCTGTTAAAGAGCCTTTGGTAGATGGGATAAGATTAGTCGCACGATGATCAATTTCTATCGCCATACGCAGTGCTCTGCCAAATGCCTTAAATGCGGTTTCTGCCTGATGATGAGCATTATCACCCGATAAATTATCAATATGCAACGTCACCATGGCATGGTTAACAAAACCTTGAAAAAACTCGTTCACCAAATCAACGTCAAAATCACCAATGCGGGCGCGTACAAACTTGATATTAAATGCCATACCAGGACGTCCAGATAAGTCTATTACTGCTCGCGACAAAGCCTCGTCTAATGGCACATATGCATAACCATAGCGGCATAAACCCCTCTTGTCACTGATAGCTTGTGCAAATGCCTGACCTAGGGTAATGCCAATATCTTCTACAGTATGATGGGCATCGATATGCAAATCTCCCTTAGCTATAATCGTCAAATCTATCATGCCATGACGCGCAACTTGGTCCAACATATGGTCAAGAAATGGCACGCCAGTATCCAGAACCGATTTACCAGTCCCATCCAAATTAAGGCTAACGCTAATCTGAGTTTCTAATGTATTACGAGTGATTTGTGCTTGGCGCATAAAAGAAATTTAATCAAGTAAAGTAAATTAAGTAGCCTATATTCTAATTAGATTTTTCAGTGCTTCCAAGAATTGTGCGTCTTCATCTGGAGTTCCTATTGTCACACGCAAACAATTTTTNAACAAAGNGTGACTCCCATCAAGATTTTTAATCAATATACCATGCTGTCTGAGTCCCTCATATACTTGATAAGCTTTATTTACGCGGAATAAAATAAAATTTGCATCAGATGGAAAAATTTCAACCCCATCCAATTGACTCAAACATTTACTCATGACCGCTCGCTCAGCTTTAATCGCGCTGGCTTGTTGTAAAAAAATGTCGGGGTACTGTAGCACTTTTTCTGCAAGCAATTGGGTAATTACGCCTACATTATAAGGCAAACGGAGTTTCTCTAGCTGCGTCAACCATTCTGGTCTGCCAATTAACAGCCCTAATCTTAGGCCTGCCAATCCTAATTTAGACAATGTCCGCATCAATAATAAATTAGGGTAGCATGTTAATTTATCCATGAAACTCGCATTAGCAAAAATATGGTAGGCCTCATCTATTACTACCAAACCAGGAGCGGACTCGATAACTTTTAAAACAGCTGTCTCATCAAACAAATTACCGGTTGGATTATTAGGGTATGCTATGAAGATTACCGCTGGCTGATATTCAGCAATGGCATGTAACATCACTTCTAAATCGAGAGAAAAATCAGACTTCAGCGGTATGCCCACATAATGCATGCCAGCGAAAGTAGCAATCATGCGGAACATGACAAATGCGGGTTCAACACTCATTAACACCGCCCCCGATTTTGCTGAAGCCAAAGCAATGATTTGAATAATTTCATCCGAACCATTGCCCAACATAACATTCATTCCGCTAGGAATTATTAACGATTTTTTCAGTGCAACCTTAAGCGAGCTGGCATTTGCGTCTGGATAGCGATTAATTGGTGCATCAGCTGTAATTTTNGCGATCTCTTTGCGCAATTCTTGCGGCAAGAAATAAGGATTCTCCATTGCATCTAGCTTCACCATGCCATTTGATGGTGGTACATGGTAGGTAGTAAGCGACAGAATGTCTGGGCGTATGATTTGATNCGGTGAATTCGGCATAAGATTTATTATAAAATACGCTTATAGGGCTTATAGACTCGGGTAGATTTCAGGTTAAATTATTAGTTGATCCATTAGAACAACACTTTAATACTTCNCACTAAAACGCGTACTCTAAAAATTCATAGTGAGTTTTATAGCGNGTTTCTCTCTCCGCGCACTTTATGATTTACCCAAAGAGCGACAGTAAACAATAATAATGCACCGGCCTGATGTGCCGCTGCTAAAGGTAACGGAACCACTAATAATAAAGTGAAAATACCTAGCGTGATCTGCACTATTAACATAGCCAGTAATAAATTACAGGCAAATCGAGTTGCTGTAGAAAATTTGGCTTTCCTCAATTTAAACCAGAAAATTGGAATCAANATCGCTAACGTCCATGCAATCATACGNTGATTGAGTTGCACCGCCGCCATGTTATCAAAAAAATTACGATACCATGGCTCTAAGATATGTATCTCCAACGGTATTAAACGATCATTCATTAATGGGAAAGTGTTGTAGGCTAATCCTGCTCGAATACCGGCAACAAACCCTCCCGACAAAACCATCAAAAATATTAATCCGACAATCACCCAAGAAAAACGATATAAGCCATGCGATTTTCTGTCTAAAGATGATCTCTCGGTGGGAAAAAGAAGCTCTAATGCCACTTGAAAAATTGCGGCGTAGATAAGGAAAGCTAGTCCCAGATGAGCAGTCAGACGGTATTGACTGACACGGGGATCATCTACTAATCCGCTTTTCACCATATACCAACCCATAAAACCTTGCAATCCACCTAGAAAAAGAATTCCAATTAATTTAAGGCCTAAAGTCCTATTAATTCTTTTCTGTATAAAAAAATATAACAAAGGAATAAGAAATACCAATCCAATAATACGTCCCAGTAATCGATGAAAATATTCCCACCAAAAAATACCTTTAAATTCATCCAGACTCATTCCTGAATTAACTTTTTTATACTCGGGTGTTTGATGATATTTCTCAAATACTTCTTCCCAGTCACTTTGATTAAGCGGGGGAATAGTGCCGACAATTGGTTTCCATTCAACAATGGAAAGACCAGAATGAGTTAGCCGTGTAACGCCCCCTACCACTACCATGGCAAATACCAAGGCACAACAAATTAGTAACCAAGTAGCGATAGTTTTTGGCATTAGGATTTTATGAATTTTTCATTCGTATCAAACGTTGTTTATCGCGCTCCCACTCTTTCTGCTTCTCAGACTCACGCTTGTCGTGTTGTTTTTTACCTTTAGCCAAACCGATCTCAAGCTTAATTTTGCTGGCCTTATAATGCATGTCTAACGGAACTAAAGTGTAACCAGCTCGCTCCGCTTTGCCAATAAGCCTTTGTATCTCTTCATAATGCAATAACAGTTTGCGAGTGCGCACTGGATTTGGATCAACATGGGTAGATGCATTTAATAATGGACTGATGTGACAGCCAATCAGAAAAAGTGCGCCGCTACGAACAATAACATAAGCTTCCTTTAATTGTACTCGTCCGGATCGAATCGCCTTAACTTCCCATCCCTCTAGAATCAGTCCCGTCTCATATCTTTCCTCGATAAAATAATCGTGGAAGGCTTTTTTATTTTGAACAATACTCATGTAGAAAGATGAAAACGAGTGAATTTTATGCTAATTTCGTGTATTTTATCAGTTTTTAAGCGTCATTACTTTCTGAGAGCTTTCTAAGAAAAANTTTAAGAACAGGTATAATATTTATATGACTACAATCAACAAGACAGTATTGGTCGGGCATTCGACAAATCAAATGTTCGAACTAGTGGATAGAGTTGAAGACTATCCAAAATTCCTACCCTGGTGCGGAGGATCTACTGTTGCGCATCAAGATGAGAACGTTACCCATGCGACAATTCTAATTAATTATCATTTCATCAGGCATAGCTTCACCACCATTAACACCCGTAAATCACCCGAACTCATTGAGATGAGCTTGTTAGATGGTCCGTTTAAACATTTAGACGGCCATTGGCACTTTATTTCTTTGGGAGATACTTCCTGTAAAATAGAATTCTCTCTGAATTACACATTCTCTAATAAGTTACTAGAAAAAATAGTTGGGCCGGTATTTTTTATAATTGCCAACAATTTTGTAGAGGCATTCGTTGCGCGTGCAGAGAAAATTTACATGTCTTCATGAATACTGAAATTGATATCGAAGTGATCTACGCATCACCGTTAACTCAAACTCTGTATCAATTGAAAGTTCCTGTCGGAACTACAGCAGAAGAAGCCGTAAAAATTTCTGGAATTAGCGAGATATTTCCAGAGATTAATTTATTAATTAATAAATTAGGTATATTTGGTAGGCTAATTGATCCAAAGATAACTCTACTGGATCACGACCGAGTAGAGATCTATCGACCTTTGATCGCTAATCCCAAAGAAAGACGAAGAAAGCGAGCAGAAGAAACGAGAGTAATCCGGAAAAATACAACGTAAATTAATGATCATACGAAAAATTTCTTAGGTTACCGGTTTAAAGTTCAAAGTTAANACAAGTGATCCTATAAGGAAGAAGAATCCTCTTACCTGGTTACTATTCTTGACTTTATATTATATANATGCCAGGTATTAGCGATTCTAAATACACCCATTTACCTATAACCCCTTCAGTTTCGTTATAATACTGTTTTGGAAGGAGCGCTGCCATGAGACTGGTCCAGAAAGCACTGACCTTTGATGATGTTTTACTACTTCCTGCTCATTCGGTAATTTTACCGCGTAACGTAAATCTCACTACCCGATTAACCCGTACTATCAACCTACATATTCCACTAGTATCTGCTGCTATGGATACAGTGACCGAAGGAGGGCTAGCTATTGCTCTAGCTCAAGAAGGTGGCATCGGTATCATTCACAAAAATATGTCAGCCCAATCTCAATCGGCTCAAGTTGCTAAAGTGAAACGATTTGAAAGTGGCATAGTAAAAGATCCAATCACCATTCCTCCTCATATGACGGTACGTGAAGTCATTAATCTTACCCGCCAACACAAAATATCAGGTCTGCCGGTAGTGGAAGGTTCAAAAGTAATCGGTATTGTTACTAATCGAGATCTGCGTTTTGAGACTAATCTCGATCAGCCTATAAAAAATATTATGACGCCAAAAGAACGATTGGTCACGGTAAGGGAGGGCGCACCCCGTGAAGAAGCAATGGCGCTATTACATAAATATCGACTCGAGAGAGTGTTGGTAGTAAGCGTCGATTTTGAATTGCGTGGATTAATCACCGTTAAGGATATTATCAAAACATCTGAACACCCTTACGCTTGCAAAGATGATCTAGGGCGTTTGCGTGTAGGGGCGGCCATCGGAATTGGTGAAGGCAGTGATGAGCGTGCAGAGGCACTGGTTGAAGCAGGCGTAGATGTAATTGTAGTGGACACGGCACACGGTCACTCCCAGAGTGTACTTGACCGGGTACAGTGGATCAAAAAACGCTTTCCACATATCCAGGTAATTGGTGGCAATATTGCAACTGCATCTGCCGCTAAGGCATTAATAGATCATGGTGTTGATGGCGTTAAAGTTGGGATTGGTCCCGGCTCTATTTGTACCACGCGTATCATCGCTGGCGTGGGCGTACCACAAATTACTGCAATCCAGAATGTATCCACTGCGCTCAATGGGACCGATGTACCAATGATTGCTGATGGTGGAATTCGGTATTCTGGTGATATTGTTAAAGCAATTGCAGCCGGAGCCAACTCGGTAATGTTAGGTGGTTTGTTTGCAGGTACCGAAGAATCGCCTGGAGAAATCGAATTGTTCCAAGGGCGCTCTTATAAAGTTTATCGTGGCATGGGTTCTCTTTCTGCCATGCAACAGGGCTCCAGCGACCGCTATTTCCAAGATGCTCAACAAAATTCTGATAAATTAGTGCCAGAAGGAGTAGAGGGCCGTGTTCCATTCAAAGGCAGCGTCATTGCGGTTATTCACCAACTCGTTGGTGGTATTCGCGCAGGCATGGGTTATCTCGGATGCGAAACAATTGATGTAATGCATAAGAAAGCTGAATTTGTTGAGATTACTTCAGCTGGCATTCGTGAATCTCATGTCCATAATGTTCAGATCACCAAGGAAGCCCCAAATTATCATATGGAATAGGGATTAGTTTCTAAATGCATCAAAAAATTCTTGTTCTGGATTTTGGCGCCCAATACTCCCAGCTTATTGCCCGCCGAGTACGGGAGGCTAATGTCTATTGTGAACTTCACCCCTGTGACGTAACCGATGAATTCATCCGTCAATTCTCTCCTAAGGGTATTATTCTTTCTGGTGGCCCCGCCTCAGTCACAGATAAGGAAACTCCGCGGGCTCCACAAATCGTATTTGAATTAGGTGTTCCGGTTCTAGGCATCTGCTATGGTATGCAGACTATGGCAACACAACTTGGTGGCATAGTTGAAACAGCTAAGGTGAGAGAATTTGGCTACGCTGAGGTACAAGTAAAAAGTCATACTGGGCTACTGGAGAATATTCAAGATCGCGATAACACACAAGGTCATAAATTTCTAGATGTATGGATGAGTCATGGTGACAAAGTAACTGTATTACCTCCTGGTTTTAAGATAATAGCAAGTAATACTGCTACTCCTATTGCAGCTATGGCGGATGATGANCACAAATTCTATGGCGTGCAATTTCATCCAGAGGTCACTCATACCTCACAGGGCGGAGCCATCATTAAACGTTTTATTCATGGTATTTGTGACGCCACCCCAGATTGGAATATGCCTGATTATGCAGAAGAGTCAATCCAAAAAATTCGTGCAATGGTTGGAAAAGATCAGGTTATTTTAGGCTTGTCTGGCGGTGTAGATTCATCGGTAGCGGCAGCGCTCATTCATCGCGCAATCGGCACACAGCTGACTTGTGTATTTGTAGACAATGGCCTGTTAAGGTTGAATGAGGCAGAACAAGTTATGAATACCTTCAGTAAAAATATGGGTGTGCAGGTTGTCCATATAGACGCGAGTAAAAAATTTCTTGGACACTTAAAAGGGGTAAGCGACCCGGAACAAAAACGAAAAATTATTGGACGTGAATTTGTTGAAGTATTTCAACAAGAATCGGCTAAGATTAATAACGCAAAGTGGCTCGCACAAGGAACCATTTATCCCGATGTGATTGAATCTGCTGGTAGGAAGAGTAACAAGACCTCTACCATAAAATCTCATCATAATGTAGGGGGGCTCCCAGATACATTGCACTTAAAACTGTTAGAGCCTTTGCGAGACCTATTTAAAGATGAAGTGCGGGCGCTTGGGTTGGCGCTGAACTTATCACCTGAAATGGTATTTCGTCATCCTTTTCCTGGACCAGGTCTTGGGGTGCGAATTTTGGGTGAAATAAAACAAGAATACATTGAGTTACTGCGGCAAGCAGACGCAATATTTCTCGAAGAATTGCAGGTCTCTGGCTGGTATGAAAAAACTTCACAAGCCTTCGCTGTATTTTTACCTATCAAGTCTGTGGGCGTAATGGGCGATGGGCGCGTCTACGATTACGTAATAGCATTAAGAGCCGTTCAGACCCAAGACTTCATGACTGCACATTGGGCGGAACTGCCTTATACTTTACTAGGTAAAATCTCTAATCGTATTATCAACGAAGTACGTGGCATCAGTCGCGTAGTCTATGATATATCTGGTAAACCACCTGCAACTATTGAGTGGGAGTAGTAACTTGTACAATGGATAATTTAAAAATGCAATCGATCAAGTGTGTAACCGCTCTTATTACACATTAGAACTAGAATTTAATAAACTTTAGGCTCTATTATATCCACTAGGGCATTTGATAGATTAGAGTATTGAAACTCAAAGCCTTCGGCTAATAATCGTTCGGGCAATACACGTTGACTACCTAAAACCAACTCTGACATTTCACCTAACAATTTCTTTAATAGCCAAGCAGGAAGTGGCAATAAGGCCGGACGCTTTAAAGTATTAGCTAAAGTATGGCTGAATTCATCATTACTGACCGGATTAGACGTTGTTGCATTATAAGACCCTTGCATGGATGGTTCAGCAATCATTCTTAGAGCTATCGCGACCCAGTCTTTTCGATGAATCCATGACATCCATTGCCGACCGTTACCTAAGCGACCACCTAGCCCTAACTTATAGAGCAATAACATGCGCCCTAATAGTCCGCCATTTTTACCTAAAACTAGCCCTGTTCTAATTAGACAAACTCTAACACCCAATTCTGTCGCTTTATTAGCCTCATGCTCCCAATCAAAACAAAGTTGTTGAGAAAAATCGGTCTTTGTTGCTGACTGCTCTGTCAGTGCTATATCACCTTGATACCCATAGTAACCAATTGCTGAACCACTAATTAAGAGTTCAGGTTTAATAGCCATAGAAGACATGCAACTAACCAGTTTTTGAGTGAACTTTATTCGACTATCGCGAAGGATTTCTTTGCGACTATCGCTCCAACGAGCCCCAAATATCGGCGCACCTGCAAGATTAATGACAATGTTATAGGTGTCATCAGCTTTAATTTCATCGAAATGACCTATTACATTAACGCCGATTCCACAATGCCTTCTAGCCAAATCTGGAAAACGACTTAAAATGGTCACATGAAAATCTTTATCCAGTAAGCATCTTGTTAGTTCATTACCAATAAAACCAGTGCCCCCGGTTACAAGTATCTTCAATTTCTTGTCTTCAGACTGCAAATATAACCCTCCCCTTTTTTTTGTTCTCTCAGGGCTTGTTTCTTGCTGTGAGTGTTCATCATCATTATCCATGACGCTATGAGTGATGATATGATTTTAGATAAGGTGAGTGGTTAAACTAAATCTTTTGGAATTGAAGTGTTGTTGTTAGGGTGTGTTGGAAGCTGCGCTGATTAAACACTTTGCTACACACCACAGACAACTGTTTGCTAAGCCGTGCAAATATTAACTACTTTTTTAGCATCTTTACTCTTGGTCTGTAGCCCCCAAAAAAGATCTATATCTGACTCTGCAACCAATTATGAATGCCAACCTTATGCATTAATGCTAATTGGGTTTCTAACCAGTCAATATGCTCTTCGGTATCTTCCAAAATATGCTCAAACAACTCTCTTGAAACATAATCCTTAGCGGTTTCACAAATAACGATAGCAGCAATCAGAGTTTCACGCGAGACTATTTCTAATTTTAAATCACAAGCTACACACTCCTCCGCTTTCTCGCCAATCATGAGCTTGCCCAATTCTTGCAAATTAGGTAAACCATCCAGAAACAAGATACGTTCAATCAACATATCGGCATGTTTCATTTCCTCAATGGATTCTTCGTATTCGTGTTTCCCTAAAGCACCAAACCCCCAGTTCTTATACATACGTGCATGCAAAAAATACTGGTTGATAGCAGTCAATTCATTTTGTAGTTGACGGTTCAACCACTGAATAATGTCTACGTTACCTTTCATATTCGCCTCCTCAGGCTAGTTTCTCGTTTAAACGAGTGGGTTTAGAGAAAAAATTTGAAGCTAATGATCGCTGCATCAGTGCTTTTTCTAATACTTCTTGCACATGAGTCGCACATATTCCGCACTGTTCAGTCACACCTAAACAAGACTTTAGATCTCTCATCCGATCCGCTCCATTATAAACAGCTTCATGGATTGCGGTATCAGTTATTCCTTTGCAGATACAAATATACATGATAAGTGCCCTAGGTTGGCTATTTAGTCAAAATTAATTTACCATTACGAGTGCGCTGTAGACAATATTGCGCACCATTATGCTGAATAAACACCTTATTTTTATTTAAGAATAAAGTGTCACTATGAATTAATTGGCAGCTATCCAGGGCCATAAAATCTAACTTCTCTGTATCAAACTCTTGAGTTATATCTAGCCCATTCGTCATTGAATTTAATATCCTGTCCATTTTTATGCGCCTATTATGCAATTGATAATGATAACGATTCTTAATTA
>JGI25928J51866_1000125_pt1 | contig 16727 bp, 15 predicted proteins | sample LauGreFBDMM110DN_2_FD_51866 | JGI IMG/M metagenome (IMG submission 51866)
TCAGATCCGGAAGGACGGGCAAACTTAGGAGATTACTTTAAGGATAGAAATGACCGGCTTTATCATGTTGGCAGATTAGATAAGGATTCTGAAGGATTAATCCTTTTAACCAATGATGGCGATCTTGCCCACCGGGCAACACATCCATCTTATGGACTTGAGAAACGTTATTTAGTTGAGGTGGAGGGGGAGTTTAATAAGCAGCTCTCAGATCAGCTGCTTCAGGGAGTTCGCCTTGAAGATGGCCTGGCCAGNGCGATCAAGGTTGTCCATGTCAGAGCGGTTAGTAAGAACCATCATTGGGTTGAGATCACAATCCATGAGGGCAGGTATCACATCATTAGAAGGCTGATTGANTCCCTAGGGCTTAAGGTGCTGCGCTTGATCCGATTAGATTTTGGGCCGATCAACCTAGGAGATATGAAAGCTGGGCGTCATCGGGTCTTAAATTCACAAGAGTTGGCAAATCTCTTTACCCTTTTAAAGTTAAGTAAATAAACCGATTTTCGTATAAGCGATATATCGATAAATCTATAATCATCATACCATCAGAAAACCTATTTATCGACTTTTGTGGGCGCTATATCTGGGAGATAAATCAATAAGTAGATATTTCACTTCAAAGGGTAAAAATCTATTTCTCTACTAATCGTTTTTTGCAATATCAATTTCCTAATAAAGCGACATCTAGATTTAATGATTTAACCTCAATCACCAACTACATGTGAGTCGGTACTATTGCTAAATGCGTGTGCGTGGAATTAGGGGAGCAACCCAATTAGAGCAGGACTCTGCCTCTCAGATGGTTGATGAGGTAAGTCAGCTGCTGACCGAAATGCTCTCTAGTAANGGTGTTAAAACTGAGGATCTAATCTCAATCATCCTCACCTCAACACCGGACCTAGTCTCTGAGTTTCCAGCGGTCGCTGCCCGAAAGATTGGCTTAGGGAGTGTGCCGCTTTTATGCTCAGTTGAGATCGATGTTAAAGGATCACTGCCTAGAGTAGTTAGAGTCTTAATGCACGCCCACCTAGATAAGGATCTGGCCGATATAAAGCATATTTACCTTAAAGGTGCCATTGCGCTGCGTAAAGATCTTGCGCAATAGCAATGATTAGCTCAGCTCGTATCGTAGGGGCCGGTTTAATTGGTACATCAATTGGCTTAGCCCTTAAATCAGCATCGGTTGCAGTTCAGATGGTAGATAACGACCCAGCAGCGGCCAAATTAGCAGCTGATTTAGTTAAAAGCGTTGATATTGCCCAGCCAGAGTTAATTATTGTTGCAGTACCAATTGCAGTGAATCAGAGAACAATTATTGAGCAATTAGATGCAAATCCAAACTCGATAGTTTGTGATTTAGCTAGTGTAAAGTCTAATCTTTTACTTAACATAAAAGAATTATCAGCGAATAGTAAAAACTTTGTTTCGCTACATCCAATGGCAGGACGAGAGATCAGTGGGGCAACTGGGGCAAGGGCAGATTTATTTGCTGGCCGGGCATGTATTGGAATTAGTGATGCTGATTTGTCTACAAAGGCTAAGCAGATCGCTGATCAATTGATCACCCTATGTGGGGCAACTGGGTATTGGATGAGTGCTTCAGAGCATGATGAGATTGTTGCAAAAATATCTCACCTGCCACAAATATTAAGCTCTGCGTTAGCTGGGCAATTAATTGATATTGCAGAGAATAAATTAAATCTTGCAGGTCAAGGTTTGCGCGATATTACTAGATTAGCGCAGGCAGATTCTAATCTTTGGAGCCAAATATTACTAAGTAATAATCAAGCATTAACACCAGTGCTTGAGAGATTAATTAATGATCTACAAATTTTACAAAAAAGTATTGCAGCTAATAACTCTGCTACCACTAAGGATTTTCTTAGCAGAGGTAAGGCGGGTAAAGATAAAATACCGGGCAAACATGGTGCAAAGGCCCGTGAGTATGAGTATCTGCCAGTTGTAATTGATGATAAACCAGGAGAGTTAGCTCGCATCTTTAATGAGTGCGCAAAGATTGCGGTAAACATAGAGGACTTATCAATTGAGCACTCACCTGGGCAGGAGACTGGCTTAATTACGCTAGCTCTTTCATCTACTGACTGCCAAAAACTTTCTGATCACTTAAATTCGGTTGGATTTAAGGTCCACCCAGTGAAAAATCGATAAATATCTTTACACACTAAAGATAGACTCACCTCATGTCTGCTTTAGTACTTGCCATAGATGGACCAAGTGGCTCTGGTAAATCATCGACGGCAAAGGCAATTGCACTTCGTGCTAATTGGAGTTACTTAGATACTGGCGCACTGTATCGGGCTGCAACATATCTTGCGCTAGAGAATAAAGTTACTTCTGAGGCGCAGGTGATTACTCTTTTAGAAAAAAGTGAGATTACCTTTGATACAAATCCGGCAGATCCAAAGATTTTAGTTGATGGCATCGATATCTCTGAGCCGATTCGATTTCAGCGAATTAATGATTTGGTAAGTCAGATTAGTGCGATGGCGGGTGTGCGTAAGATTTTGCTTGATCTGCAACGAAAATACATTGAAGAGGCCCCTATTGGCATTGTGGTTGAAGGCAGGGATATTGGCACAGTTGTGGCGCCAAANGCGCAACTTAAGATCTATTTACATGCAGATATCTCAGCTCGCACTAGCCGGCGTGAGAGTGAGATGAGTGAGAGTATTGGTGGGGAAAAGGTTGGTCAATCATTAGCAAATCGTGATCAAATTGATTCAACTAGAGCGATCTCACCCCTTACCCAAGCAGAAGATGCTGCGGTAATTGATTCCACAAGATTGTCATTGCAAGAGGTAACAGATCAGATTTGGAAGTGGCTTAAGCAGAGAAATTTATTGGGATTGCCAACAATTGCAGTTATTGGCCGGCCAAATGTTGGTAAATCTACGCTGGTAAATCGAATGATTGGCAGGCGTGAAGCAATTGTTGAGGACACCCCTGGTGTAACNCGTGATCGNGTTAAGTATGAGGCGGAGTGGAATGGGCGNAGATTTTTTCTAGTTGATACTGGCGGCTGGGAGGTNAAGCCTGAGGGGATCTCAGAGAAGATAACCGCCGGNGCTGAGGCGGCAATTGCTGAGGCTGATCTAATTATGTTTGTAGTCGATGCTCAAGTTGGTGCATTAGATGAGGATCAATCATTGGTTGATCTACTTCGCAAAAGTGGTAAGAAGGTAATTTTAGTTGGNAATAAAATTGATAATGCCGAGGATGAAGCAGATGGTTACGCACTTTGGAATCTTGGCTTAGGTGAGCCACGATTTGTTTCCGCACTCCACGGCCGTGGCAGTGGTGATCTACTTGATCTACTTATCTTACAATTGCCAGAGGTTGGCAGTGAGCAGGTAGATGATGGTTATCGAAGAGTGGCATTAGTAGGCCGGCCAAATGTTGGTAAATCAAGTTTGTTAAATGTTTTAGCTGGGCAAACTCGAGCATTAGTAGATGATGCTGAAGGAACCACCAGAGATGCGGTGGATGAGTTAATTGAGTTTGGTGGATCTACTTGGAGATTTATCGACACCGCTGGAATTAGAAGGCGAGCTCATCAAGCAAGTGGAACTGATTACTACGCATCCCTTAGAACTCAGATCGCACTTGAACGAGCAGAGGTTGCTTTAGTTATCTTTGATGCCTCCCAGATTCTTACCGAGCAAGATATTCGAATTGTCAGCATGGCAGATGAGGCGGGTAAAGCTTTGGTTGTTGTTATGAATAAATGGGATTTAGTAGATGAGGAGCGGCAATTAGTTTTAGATAAGGAGATTGATCGTCAACTGGAGCGATATCCATGGGCGCAGCGGGTTAACCTCTCCGCCAAAACTGGTTGGCATCGAGATCGGCTAGCACCAGCACTTCGCACCGCACTTACAAGTTGGGAGAAGCGAATTCCAACTGCAAAGTTAAACTCATTTTTAGGGGAGTTAGTTGGTGGCAATCCGCCACCTGTGCGTGGGGGTAAACAACCTAAGATTAAGTTTGCCACCCAAGCAGGAGTATGTCCGCCAAAGTTTGTGGTCTTTGCAACTGAGTTTCTAGAGAGTGCCTACCGCAGATTTATTGAGAGAAGATTGCGTGAGGAGTTTGGCTTTGATGGCACCCCAATAGAGGTGGCGGTAAAGATTAAGGATCGAGATAATGGTTAATATTCCAAATGCACTCACACTGCTTCGGGCCCTAGGTGTTCCCCTCTTTCTATACCTCTTTCTTGTTGCCGATCAGCCAATCGCTAGCTTTGTGGTTATCACAATCGGTGGCATAACCGATTATTTAGATGGCAAGGTTGCCAGAGCCCTTAATCAAACCTCCTCTTTTGGCGCAAAGTTTGATCCAACCGTTGACCGGATTTATATCGGAGCTATTATTATTGCCTTAGCCAGCCGAGATTACATTCCTTGGTCACTAGTAATTGCAATTATTGGTCGGGATCTAATACTTCTGCTGCTAGTTATTTATCAAAAGTTTCGTAATATCCCATTTTTAGAGGTGACATATCTAGGAAAGGCTGCAACCTTTAACCTCCTATACGCCTTTCCTTTTTTAATCTTGGAGGATGTGGCCACTATTGGTCCGTGGTGCTTTATTATCGGCTGGGCCTTTGCAATCTGGGGGGTTGCGCTGTACTTTTATACAGGTGCGCAGTACTTTTATAAGGGCTTAAAGAGATGATTACTTTTATTAAGGGGTTTTAATGTCACAGGTGCCAGCAGAGCTTCGTTACACCAAAGAGCATGAGTGGATAAAGGAGATCTCACCTACAAAATTTAGAATTGGTATTACAGATTTTGCTCAAGCTGCGTTAGGTGACATTGTTTATATTCAATTACCAAAGGAGGGTGCATCAGTTACTGCAAACTCAGTCTGCGGTGAGGTGGAGTCAACCAAATCAGTCTCTGAAATCTATGCCCCAATTACTGGAAAAATTGTTGCAGTTAATAAATCACTTGATACAGCTCCAGAGGCGATAAATGCTGATCCATATGGGGCTGGGTGGATCGCTGAGATCGAAATTGTCACGCAAACACTCGAAGAAACCTTACTTTCTGCGCCTGAGTACCAAAATCTGACCGCTTGACCCCCCACCTGAGAAAGCCATAGGGTAAGCCTATAGTGTAGGTAAAAGCGGCTGGGGGAGTTATGGCTGACAAGGCGACGCCTCCAAATGACCTTACCTCAACTCTTAATTTGCGCCAATTGCGGGCAATTCCGCAGCAGGTGGCAAGTGATGAGTTGTATAAGTCTTTAAGTAGTGAGCAACAAGAGATTGTTGCTAAATTACCAAAGGGAGTTGGAATTTTGTTAGTACTAAAGGGTGCAGGTATCGGAGGACGATACTTACTAGATGCTGATGAGATAAAAATCGGCCGTGATATTAGTAATGAGATCTGTCTTGATGACATCACTGTCTCCAGATCCCATGCATTAATTAGTAAGAAGGATAGTTACCGGATTAAAGATCTTGGTAGCTTAAATGGCACATATGCAAATGCGGTTTCAGTAAAAGAGGCAGAGATTAAAGCTGGAGATGAGATTCAAATCGGTAAGTATCACCTAACTTTGTTTGTGGGGGCTGCATAATGGCTGTACCAGCAAGAGCGTACTTAAGTATCGGAGAGGTTCTCTCTAGATTGCGTAGTGAGTTCACCGATATCACAATCTCAAAGATTCGCTTTCTTGAGTCTGAGGGCTTAATTGAGCCACAACGAACTCCAAGTGGTTACCGTAAATTTACAACAACTGATCTAGATAGATTGCGCTTTGTTCTACTTGCCCAACGTGATCAATACCTGCCACTTAAGGTTATTAAAGAGAATTTAGATGCGATGGATCGCGGTTTGGTTCCAGCCAGAGCGGTTGGTGGAGTTGCCACACCACGTCTTGCATCCGTTGATGGCACATTAACCGCTGATCAATTTGTAAGTGAGAGCGATCTTCGTCTAACTAGAGCAGAGTTACTATCTGCCTCAAATCTCTCCGATGAGCAGTTAACTGAGATTGAGTCATATGGCTTACTTGCCATCCGTGGTCGTCATTACGATAGCGATGCATTAGCGGTTGCTAAAGCTGTTGCTGAGATCTCCGCCTTTGGAATTGGTGCTCGTCATCTTCGTGCATTTAAGACAGCTGCTGATCGAGAGATTGGTTTAGTTGAGCAGGTAACAACTCCACTACTTCGCCAAAAAGGATCTGATTCAAAGGCGCGAGCAGAAGAGGTTGAACGCGAGTTAGCATCCTTATCAATTAGATTGCATGCTTCATTAGTACGTGCTGGTCTGCACCGCGCTAAGTAATAAATAGTTTTACTACTTTAATGAGTAAATTTCACCCAGTTGAGGTGATGGGTGTGCGAGTTGAAATGCCCTCCAATCAGCCAATCGTTTTATTAAAAGAATCAGATGGTCTTCGATATCTGCCAATCTGGTTAGGTGCGGTGGAGGCAACTGCAATCGCCTTCGCCCAACAAGAGGTGGCGCCACCTCGGCCTTTAACCCATGATCTATTTAAGGATGTACTTGGCCAATTAGGGGCAAAGTTAAAAACTGTTCATATAACTGAGTTAAAGGATGGCATCTTCTATGCCGAGTTAAATTTCACCGATGGCCCAACTATCTCCGCCCGGCCAAGTGATGCAATTGCATTAGCTCTGCGGATGGGTGCGCCAATTCTGGCCAGTGAGGCATTGCTTGAGGAGGCTGGNATTGAGATTCCAGATCAGGCCGAGGATGAGGTGGAGCGGTTTAAGGAGTTCCTAGATCAGATAAATCCGGAAGATTTCCTTGGATAAGTCCAACCCTAAAGGTAGGGTTAAACTTTTTCGTGTCCTTAGTTCAATTTTACCGGCGCCCCTTCTACACTTAGCACCTCCCCATAGAATTGAGTCCCCATGAATGCCTCAACNGATATTGGATATCGCGGCGCTACAGCTTGTGTTGCCGCTGGAATCTCATACCGCCAATTAGATTATTGGGCGCGTACTGGCTTAGTTGAGCCAGGTGTTAGGGGAGCAGCTGGCTCTGGTTCACANCGTCTATACGGCTTTCGCGATATTTTAGTTTTAAAGATTGTAAAGCGCTTACTTGATACTGGGGTATCACTTCAAAATATTCGTACCGCAGTTGAGCACCTACGCTCTCGCGGGGTCTCTGATCTTGAGAGCATGACCTTAATGAGTGATGGCGCAACCATCTATGAGTGCACCAGCCCAGATGAGATTGTCGATCTACTCCAAGGTGGCCAAGGTGTATTTGGTATCGCCATTGGCAAGGTATGGAGTGAGGTGCAGGGATCCCTGGCCACACTTCAGGGTGAGAATGTTGATGATGGCACAGTTGTAAGTGGTCAATCTAACGATGAGTTAGCCCAACGCAGAAAGCTTAAAGGCGCCTAAACCAAATACAATTCTTCCCTAAATGATTGGGGAAGTGATGCAACATCGATCTGAGTTTGTCGATCGCCACATAGGCCCTAATCAGTATCAGATTCAAACCATGTTGCTTGAGCTAGGTTATAAAGATTTAGATTCATTTATTAAAGCGGTAGTGCCGCAAAATATTCATATCAAAGGTGAGATTGAAAAATCACTTCCAGTCGGTATCTCTGAGGTTGCAGCTCTTGCTGAGATTTTAGAGATTGCTAAGAAAAATAAGGTAATGAAATCCTTAATTGGAACTGGCTACTACGGAACAATTACTCCTGCAGTTATTTTGCGAAATGTATTGGAGAACCCAGGCTGGTATACCGCCTACACCCCATACCAACCAGAGATTAGTCAGGGCAGATTAGAGGCGATCTTTGCCTTTCAAACTGCCGTTACCGATTTAACCGGCTTAGCAATTGCAAACGCCTCGATGTTAGATGAGGCAACAGCGGCGGCTGAGGCGATGACCTTAGCTAGAAGAGTTTGGCAAGGTAGTGATGACGCGGCCTTTGTAATTGATATTAATTTACATCCGCAGGTTAAGGCGGTAATTAAAACTAGAGCTAAACCGCTAAAGATAACGGTAATTGAAAGTGATTACACCCAGGCAAGCTTTACATCCCAGATCTTTGCTGGACTNATTGCCTACCCTGATTCAACTGGCCGAGTTAAAGATATCTCAGCCATTGTTACCAAAATTCAAGCAGGTGGTGGGNTAGCNATTGTTGCCTGCGATNTACTTGCNCTTACTTTATTTAAATCACCGGGGGAGTATGGCGCAGATATCGCAATTGGTTCAGCGCAGCGCTTTGGTGTGCCAGTTGGTTTTGGCGGACCACATGCAGGATTTCTAGCGGTTAGAAATGGTTTAGAGCGATCACTTCCGGGCAGATTAGTTGGTCAATCAGTTGATACCCATGGTAATTTGGCATTTAGGTTAGCGCTGCAAACTAGAGAGCAACATATTCGCCGGGATAAGGCGACCTCTAATATCTGCACCGCCCAGGTTTTACTTGCAGTTATCTCCGCCTTCTACGCGATGTACCATGGTCCGTCAGGGCTTGTCGGGATTGCAAAACAAATTCAAGGTATGGCCTANTCATTTAGGAGCGCAGCTAAAGCAGGTGGATTATCAGTTGAAGATTATGAAATATTTGATACCGTCTTAATAAAGAGTAATAAAGCGGGGGAGTTTGCAAAGGCAGCAAATCTTGCTGGATTTAATCTGCGCCTTATCTCAGCTGATCAGGTGAGCATCTCCTTTGATGAAACGAGCACGCAAGATGATCTAGCGCAGTTGCTTAAGATTTTTGGTTTAACAGCAACAGCGGCAACCGATGCTAAATCTAAGATTGAGCGCAAATCAACATTTTTAACACATCCATTATTTAATACCTACCACTCNGAGACGGCAATGCTGCGTTATATAAGATCATTATCTGATCGAGATTTAGCACTTGATCGCACCATGATTCCGCTTGGCTCCTGCACAATGAAGTTAAATGCCACCTCAGAGATGATTCCTATTACCTGGCCAGAGTTTAATTCAATCCATCCATTTGCACCGATTGAGCAGGTCTCGGGTTATCTAGAGCTAATTAAATCGTTAAGTGCTTGGCTAATCTCAGTTACCGGTTATGACGCAGTTTCATTACAACCAAATGCTGGTTCACAAGGGGAGTTTGCCGGATTGCTAGCAATTAGAAATTACTTAGATAGTAGGAAAGAGGAGCATCGAGATATTTGTTTGATTCCATCAAGTGCCCATGGCACAAATGCAGCTAGTGCAGTTATGGCCGGCATGAAGGTGATTGTGATCGCCTGTGATGAGGATGGAAATGTTAGTTTAAATGATTTAAAGGAGAAGATCACTCAGTATCGCTCAACACTTGCCGCGTTAATGGTTACCTACCCATCAACACATGGGGTATTTGAGGGGGCGATCTCACAAATTTGTGAACTGATTCATGAAGCAGGTGGTCAGGTTTATGTTGATGGCGCAAATCTAAATGCTTTAGTTGGTCTGGCAAAGCCAGGAAAGTTTGGCGCAGATGTCTCACACCTTAATTTGCATAAGACATTTTGTATTCCACATGGCGGTGGGGGACCTGGAGTTGGTCCAGTAATTGCCCGCGCCCATCTTGCGCCATTTTTGCCAAACCATGCCTATAGTGAGTTAGCAGGGCCGGCAACTGGACCTGGGCCAGTATCGAGTGCACCATTTGGTAGTGCATCAATATTGCCAATATCTTGGATGTATATCAGGATGATGGGTGGTGCTGGTTTAACTAAGGCAACTGAGGTGGCAATTCTCTCTGCTAATTACTTAGCGAAGAAGATTGACCGGCTATTTCCAGTTTTATACCGCGGTCAAAATGGCCATATTGCCCATGAGTGCATTATCGATATCCGCGAGTTAACTAAAAATACTGGTGTAACAGTAGATGACATCGCAAAACGGTTAATGGATCATGGTTTTCATGCGCCAACAGTTAGCTTTCCAGTAGCTGGCACGATGATGATTGAGCCAACTGAGTCAGAGGATATTAGAGAGTTAGATCGTTTCTTAGCGGCAATGGAGAGTATTAGAGAAGAGATTACGCAGATAGAGTCGGGTGAAATAAGTATTGAGGATTCACCACTTCGCCATGCACCTCACACAATTGGTGATCTTCTAAATGAGAAGTGGGATCGTAAATACTCCAGAGAGATTGCAGCATTTCCAAATGGGCAGGAGTTTGGAATTGGTAGAGCAGGTAAGTACTTACCGACTGTTGGGCGCATAGACGGTGTTTATGGGGATAGAAATCTAATCTGTAGCTGNCTGCCGATCGAGGAGTTGGCCTCTAACTAGATCTTTTCTACTTTACATAATGTAGATTATCGGCGATTAAATAAGCGCTTAAAACCCCAAATACTGACCATCGACCAAGCCTCCCAGATGATTGCAAAGCTCATCTTTGAGTACCCATTCTCCCGCTCCACAAAGGTAATTGGCACCTGCTTAATCCCAAAGCCAAGCTTTACCGCTTTAAGTGCCATCTCAATTTGAAATCCGTAACCACGTGTTTGAATCTCGCCAAAGTTTATTCGCTCCAGTAATTGCCTTGGAAATACTCTAAACCCAGAGGTTAAATCCTTATATGGCAGATTTAATACAAAGGCTGCATAACTTGTTCCCATTTTAGATATTAACTGACGCTGCTTTGGCCAATTTACTACCGAACCCCCCGGTATCCATCTNGTNCCAATAACTAGATCATTACTACTTGCAGCGTTAAGNAAATCTACTAACTGCTCAGGTTGATGACTTAAATCTGCATCCATCTCAACAAAGTATTGATAATCTTTTTGCAATCCTTGNGTAAAGCCAGCTAGATAGGCAGGTCCAAGCCCTGATTTTTCTGATCTACTTAATATCGACAAATTAGTAAGATTTAATGACCGAATGATATCTGCAGTTTTATCTGGTGAGTTATCATCAACAATTAATATATCGATCTCATGCTTGGCCGCTAATGTAACCCTTACCTTATCTAATCGATCAAGGAGTGATCTAATACTCTCAGATTCATTATAAGTAGGAATAACAATGAGAACGCTGCTCATCTGCTCCCCCTTCGGCGTAATGCCAATATTACTAGTAGCCAAATAATAGCGATAGCTTCTAAGTATTTACCAAATACTTGGGTAAAGGTACTGCCATTTACCTTCTCAATCTCACCAAATAATGTTGCAGATTCAAATTTAGGTAAATCCTTAATAATATTTCCCCTATTATCAATTAAAGTGGTTACTCCAGTGGTGGAGACATATGGAATATATCGACCGCTCTCTGCAGCTCTCACTCTTGCAATATTAAGCTCCTGATCAAGTTGGGCGGTATCGCCAAAGGTTGCATTATTTGTTTGTACTACTAGAAAATCAGATTGAATCTTATCTCGCAACGCATCATCTAAAATCTCATAACAGATTAAACTTTGAAAAGTTACTTTTCCAATTTCAAAAACCGTATCTGATTCCCCGCCAACAAAATCATCGACTTGATTTGCATATTGGGAAAATCTGCTTGCAACTGATCTCATTGGTAGATACTCACCAAATGGGGTTAAATAACGTTTTGTATAAACCTGCTTTATATCTGGATTAAATAGTATTGATTGATTTTGCGGGCCCTTTGTCGACTTTGTTACNCCCCCAATTAAAATTGGTGTCTTTAAAGCTTTAGATTGAGCAATGACGCTCTCGCGAACAGTACTGACTGAGTTCACATCCACATCCACAGCATTCTCGGGCCAAATAATTAAATCAACCTGATCTGCTTTAATCGAATCACCGCTCTGTTTAAGGTGGCGAAGAAATACCTCTTGTGGCTTGGAGTTAAAATCAAGACCTAACTTGCCCACTCCCCCTTGCACTAGAGCCACCTTAATTTTCTCATTTGTAATATTTGTTCCAGGTAGTAGTGTGAAGACAAAACCAATTGTTATTAATGCAGCCAAACTTTTTAGCGATCTTGCTGAGCTAAGGCAGGCGATAAAAAAGGTGAGTAGCACAACTCCACCAGAGGGATAAAGTGGTGAAAGCGGGCTATCNATCTGAGTAAAGCCCAGACGGCTCCAACCAAAGCCGGTAAAAGGTAATGTTCGTAGCAGTAACTCAACTAATACATTTGATGTGGCAAAGGTGAATTGATTAAATCTCCTGCCTTTACCAACAAAAAATGCCGGTACTATGAAAAATATCGCTTGCATAAAACACAGTGCTAACCAGGGCGCGTTACCGACGTAGATTCCAGTCCATTGTTGGGTTGGTAGTAACAATCCCAAACCAAAGAGGTATGAGATAAGTAGCCTTGAAATAATCTTTGATTTNAAAAGNAGGTAGTACCAAAGTGCTAATGCGATAAATNCAGCNGGCCAAAAGGAGAAGGGTGCAAAAGATGTCGATGCAATTGCACCTGAAATAATNGCCAGTAGATAATTCATAATTAAACCCAATTTAGCGCACTTATTATGCGATCAATACTGGCACCTAATCCATACTCCTCTTTTAATTTTTCAATCTTGGCAAGTGATNTAGGTTTTTTAGGAAGTGCGATATCCATCTCTGGAATTGCTACATCAAGTGCGCAACCAACTAACTTTGGCGCAATCGCAGCGTAATCAGCACTCTCTAAAAGCTTCTTACATAAATTTGGAGTTAACCGCTCATCACCTGCGGCAGCTGCCTTCATAACCTCACCAAGTGAGGAGAAGCTGTTTGCAATAGTTGCAGCCCCCTTCTCACCAATTCCTCTAATACCAGGTANCCCATCTGAGGCATCTCCCCTAATCATGGCAAATAATGCGTATCTATCCCCTGGAATCTCATAACGCTGCTTAATCCAAGCNCGGTCTACTAAATCATGATTTGAAATNCCCTTAGCAAGATAAACAATCTTCACATCACGNTCATCATCTGCTAATTGAAAAAGATCACGATCACCNGTAACAATTCGAACTGGGCCAGGTTGTTTAACAGCAAAGGTTGCCATTAAATCATCNGCCTCATAATCATCTACGCCAAGCAGTGGGATACCAAGTGCATCTAGCACATCAAGTAATATCGGAATCTGNGGGCCTAAAGTATCTGGCTCCTCCTCATCCCCACTCTCATCAACACGATTTAATTTATAATCTGCAAATAATTCAACCCGCCATGATGGGCGCCAATCACCTTCAAGACATGCCACTAATCGATTTGGTTGATACTTAACAAGCAGGCGTGAGGTCATATCTAAGTAACCACGGATTGCATTAACCGGCATACCAGCAGGTGATACCAAAGTATCTGGCATGCCAAAGTAGGCTCGATACCAAAGTGATGCACTATCTAACAGCATCAATGTCATAACGCAGCTCCAGCATATGCAATTACGCCACGATCNATTTTTGTTANCGCTAAATCTATAACTGTTTGNAGTTGTGGNGCAGCTCCCCTTAATTGGCGCANTAGATCAATAATTTGTTTCATTGATCTAACAAAATCACCAACAGTTANATCACTATCCTTTAAAATTGAGGTTAATGAGTGCCCGCTTGCCCACTTGTGAGAGGCCCAACAAAAACCCAAATCTGGAGCTCGCATTGGCTCTAAATTTAAATCAGATTCGGCGTCATGAATTTTTCCATAGATCTTCGAGATAGCAGCAAGTGCAACCTGCACATCACCCCTTGGAATCTTTGCCGCCTCTTCATTTCTAGACTCATAAATACAACTTGAGATAACCGATACTAGATCAGCAGGTGAAAGTGCGGTAAATACCTCAGCCTGGATTGACTCTGCGATTAATAGATCAGTCTCGCCATATATTTTTGCCAACATTTTGCCGGATTTGGCGATCGCATCATCATGAATGTAACCAAACTTATCTAGTACTACCTTTATCCGATCAAAACGTTTTGCAATCACATTTGTTCTGGTATTGATTCGCTCAGTTAAGCCATCAATCTCACGCTGCAACCTAAGCGCACGTTCGGCTAATCTTGAGTGATTCTCGCGGTCAGGACAACTATTACTTGGATGATTTTTAATCTGCTTTCTGATTGCAGTTATCTCATCCTCAATCTCAGCACGTTTGCGTTTGCTGCGTTTACCATCACTTTCTAACCTTTTTATTTGGCCCCGTAAATCGGCATACTGCCTAAAATCACCTAGATGACACTTTGATTCATTAAATAAGTTATCGCGCACACTTTCATTTTTACGAATCTGCTTCGCAAGACCTACAACAGCTTTATCNGCTTGNAATTGAGCAAGGGAAGACTCAAGTGAGGTGCGGGCNCGCTCTGAGCCAAATTGGGATATTAAGTTAATGCTCATGTTATATGTTGGCTTAAATGAACTCTTAAGTGGATAGGTTCTAGTTGATGCAAGACCGCCAACTGAGGTGGAATCTAAATCATTTCCCCAAAGAATTACCGCATTACCCTCNATATCAATACCACGCCGGCCTGCTCTGCCNGTTAATTGGGTGTACTCACCTGGAGAGATTGCAACATGTCCCTCACCATTCCACTTACTTAACTTCTCTAAAACAACTGTGCGTGCTGGCATATTAATTCCGAGTGCTAGCGTCTCGGTGGCAAAGACAGCTTTAACTAAGCCACGCTGAAATAACTCCTCCACAGTTACCTTAAAGGCTGGCAATAAGCCGGCATGGTGGGCGGCAATGCCTCGCTCTAATGCATCAGCCCACTCGTAGTAACCAAGAACAACTAGATCCTCCTGCGCTAAATTCTTCATATTACGGGCAATTACCGATCTAATATCAGATCTCTCCTGNGTATTGGTTAATCGAAGACCTGCGGTTAAACACTGGCGAACTGCAGCATCACAATTATTTCTAGAGAAAATAAAGGTAATTGCGGGCAATAAACTCTCACGCTCTAACTTCTCAACTATCTCAGATCTTGATAATGGTTTTGGTCCCTTAGCTTTACTTTGCCAATTACCACGAACTTGTCGATAGGAATCTCGCTCTAATCTAGTTAGCTCTGGATTTAATTTTGCATCCTCACCAAATAAATCAAGTAATCTATTGCCAAATAAAACATGTTGATAAAGCGGAACTGGCCGAATCTCACTAACTATCACTTCAGTATCTCCTCGGACAGTTTGTAGCCACTCACCAAACTCCTCAGCATTAGAGACGGTGGCAGATAAAGAGATGATTTGAACCGCCTCAGAGAGGTGAATTAAAATCTCCTCCCAAACCGCACCGCGAAACTTATCTGCTAGGTAGTGAACCTCATCCATCACCACATACTTAAGCTCATCAATAGTTGTGGAGTTGGCGTAGATCATATTTCGCAATATCTCAGTGGTCATAACCACTATTTGCGCCTCAGAGTTAATTGAGGTATCCCCCGTTAATAATCCAACCTTTGATTCACCATACTTTTCGGTTAATTCGGCAAACTTCTGATTTGATAAAGCCTTAATTGGCGTGGTGTAGAAGCACTTTCCACTGGAGTTGATAACTAAATCAACAGCAAACTCACCAACAATTGTCTTACCTGCTCCTGTTGGTGCTGCCACTAATACACCTTTACCACTTTCGATAGCGTGGCAGGCATCAATTTGAAACTGATCTAACTCAAAAGGAAAACCTTGCGAAAACTTAAGTGTCTTAGGAAATTTACCTAAAGATTTTACGCGGGCATAATTTTGTGCTGGTGTTAAACTCATATTGCAAGCCAGGTACTTAACGCCCTTGGTACATTACTTACTTCAATTGGTAAATCACTAACTAACTCACCATCAGCGTAAGCGGCGGTATTAGCTGATATTTTTATAACCTTAGCTTTATAGGTATCAATTTTTGGGTGAGGAATATGATTTCCCTTAAAAACTTTAGGAAAAATCGTTAGTAAAACAACTCTAGACACTGGACGCACCAGCAATACATCAAGCAAGCCATCGCTGTTTGAGGCTCCAGGGCATATCCGCATTCCCCCACCGTAGCTTTCGCCATTACCAATTGAGAGNANCATTGCATTTTGATCTAGTTTTTTGCCATCAATCTCGATTTTATAACTGATCGGTTTAAACCTTGAGATGATCAATATGGTAGCTATTGTGTATTTGGACTTGCCCTTTGGCCAAGTGATCTTATTAGCCAGTGAGTTAACCACTGCATCAAAGCCAGTACTTAAAACCTGAACATACCATCGCAAGCCGGTACTGCTAGATATTTTGCCTAAATCTAATTTAGTTGGTTGCTCCGTAGTAATTAGATCAAAGATCTGCTTAGTAGATTTACCATTAACACCCACAGCTCTAGCAAAATCATTTCCAGTTCCGGCTGGGATTACTCCAAGAGTAATATCTTTTTGGGCCACAGATTGAAGGCATAGGTTNACTANGCCATCTCCGCCAACAGCAACTAACTTTGTGTACTTACCACTTCCTATCTCACTCTTTAGATACTCAGATGTCTTATCAAATGTTGACTCACTTATTAACTTATACTCATAGTTTTTCTGCGCTAATAAGGTTATGAACTCACTTGCTAATACAGTTGCTTTGCCTTTACCAGAGCTGGAATTGGCAACTACTAACCACATTTTAGATCTCTTCAGGTTTACTTATTGAAGTAGCCTCTATCTGAGTACTGCCCGCCTTCTTACGTCTTTTATCAACAACAAGTGCAAATAAGCCGCTTAGAAAGTAGAGAAGACAAAGTGGGATGGCAAGAAGTGTCATTGTGATTGGATCTGGTGTTGGCGTGAAGGTA
>JGI25928J51866_1000132_pt1 | contig 16408 bp, 13 predicted proteins | sample LauGreFBDMM110DN_2_FD_51866 | JGI IMG/M metagenome (IMG submission 51866)
AATTTTCATGTTCAGGTGACCTTTTGTTTGCTAGCTGCGGTGGCTGACTGGATGCCGCTGCTCGTGTCCCCCGCCCTGCGGGCTCCTCCTTGACCTCGCTGCGACAGCCAATCAGCCCCCGCAGCCGCGAAGGTGGTGGGCGCACGGCTGGCCAAACACCTTGCCAGAGCAGGGCGGTGGTGCGTTTGGCGCAGCGGCATCAAGGAGGAGCCCGCAGGGCGGAGGACAGCCGCGGAGCCAAATGCGCCGCCGCCCTGATCCCACCGAGGAGCCTCACGACTTTGGTTCGTCATCATTGGCGAAAAGAAATGTCAGCGACGGCAGCTCAGCTGCGGTAAATGACGGCCCGGGGCTCAAAGCCAGCATCCGCATCCAGCGGGTACATCGGCCGGGCACAGATGGTGTGGCCCAAGGATTTCAGGTTGGCGGATGTGGCGCCNGGCACGTCTATGTTGAAATTATTGTCCACCCAGGCATCGTACATATGGTGTTCAGTGTGTGGGGATTTGACCACCGTCAGGTCGAAGTCGGTCGGATCCAGACCATTGGCGTAGTACATGGCGCGGTCCAGCAGGGTCAGGGTACGGCTGAACACCACCACGGTGAAGTTGTCAAACTCCAGCACGGCGGTGGGGCCGGCGTCGAGCCCGATTTTCATGGTCTCCAGGCGCGCCAAGCCGTCTGAAAGCAGGCGAACCCGCGCCTTGACTTGCATGGGCGCAAAGCGCTTGGGGTCGATGGCGCCGCCCAGGCTCACCTCGATCTGGGCACCTACACCGGCTTGGTGTGCGGCGGCGGCGGCGGCCGGATCGACGATCTGCGCCAGAACCCGTTTGCGGTAGCCGGCATCGCGCAAGCCCTTGATGATCAGGTTGGAGTCGCCGGTGGCGCCCGAGGAGGTGGCGTCTGCCGCGTCGGTGAAAATTACCGGGCCGGCGATGCTGCTGGCCTGGGCAATGGCGCGCTCCAGCGAGATCAGCTTGCCCTGCATGCGGTGACGCAGCGGCCAGAATTCGCGCGCCAGTCGCAGCGCCTCTTGCTCCGCCACCCCTGCATCGCCGGCGGTGGCCACCACCACCTGGCAACAGAGCTCGGGCACATCGGTAAACGGGTTACCGATCATGATGCCGGCAGACATGGCCACGCCTTCGAGTTCGAGCCGCCGGGCCTCGCGGATCAGCTCGCCGTAGCAGCCAGACTTGGTGATCAGCTCATCACCCCGCACCAGCGCCGGGATCACCACCCGCGCGATGGTGGGCCGGATCTTCTGCGTGACAAGTTGGTGCAGCACGCGCGCCGCGCGCTGGCCGGTGGAGGCAAAGTCCACGTGGGGGTAGGTGTGGTAAATCGTCACGCCGTTGATCTGCTTGAGCATGCGGTCGGTCAGGATGCCGTGCAGGTCAAGTGAAATCACGATCGGGATGTGTGGGCCGAGCAGCTTACGGGTCTCGGCCAGCAGATAGCCTTCCGGGTCGAGCTCGCCCTGGGCCGCCATGGCGCCATGCATTGAGAAATAAACGCCGTCAATAGAGCTCTTGGCTTGGGCTGCGATGGCATCAAGCACCTCCTTGGCCAGGCGTTGCCAGGCCGGCGCCAGCAGGATACCGGCTGACCCCGAGCGGGCGCTGATCGTTAGTACCGGCTCCATGCCGGTTTCTCGAAACACCGCCAAGGCGCCGCCAATCGAGGTGTTGATGCCGTCCTGCGCGAGCATCTCGTCGCCGCGTTGGATGGGAAAGTTGTCGTAACCGCCAGGCAGCGGATTGAACGAAGAAATCTCCTGCATGCATTCGGCAATCAGGATGCGTGGGCGTGGGCTCATGTTGTTACCTTTCAAAGAGTCAGGCTGCCATCGGCAATGCGCAAACAGGCCACCTGATGGCCCGGTGCGGTTTGGTGGAAAACGGGGTCTTGGGTCAAACACTGGGACTGGGCGTGTGGGCAACGGTTGGCAAAGCGGCAACCCAGGCCGTTGGCATCGGGTTTGGGCAGATCGCCTTTGATCACCGCGTGGGTGCGGCGTTGCGCGGGGTGATCGGCGGGCAGTGCCGCCAACAGTGCCTGGGTGTAGGGGTGTTGCGGTCGGGCAAAAAGCGCATCTGCCGGCGCCACCTCGACGATGCGGCCCAGGTACATCACCGCCACCCGGTCGCTGATGTTGCGCACCACAGCCAGGTTGTGCGAGATGAACAGGTAGGTCAGCTTGAGGTCGCGCTGCAGTTCACGCAGCAGGTTGATCACCTGGGCTTGCACCGATACGTCGAGTGCCGAGACCGCCTCATCGGCCACAATGAATTCGGGCTCCAGGGCCAGGGCCCGGGCGATGCCGATGCGCTGGCGCTGGCCACCCGAGAATTCATGGGGATAGCGCTGCAGCGCGCTGCTGGGCAGGCTCACCAGGTCTAGCAGGCGCTGCACCCGGCTGGCACGGCTGGCGCTGTCGCCCACGCCATGAATCACCAGCGGCTCGGCGATCAGTTCAGACACCCGCATGCGCGGGTTGAGTGAGCCATAGGGGTCCTGAAACACGATCTGCATGGCGCGTCGTTTGCTGCGCATGCCAGCGGCGTCCAGCCGGGTGATGTCCTGGCCATGGTGCAGTATGGCTCCGCCAGTGGGCTCGATCAGGCGCAGCAGCAAGCGCCCGGTCGTGGATTTGCCACAACCCGACTCGCCCACCAGACCCAGGGTTTCGCCTGGCGCAATGCGCAGGTCGACCCCGTCCACCGCCCGAACAGGTGGCTCGGCCGGGGCCAAAAAGCGCCTTGGTCGCTCAAAATGTTTGCGCAGGCCCCGGGCCTCGATCAGGGGTGTGGTGGTCATGGTGTTTGCGCCCTTGGGTCGCTCGTGCGCTCGAAGGGGGTGACACATGCGGCCAGGTGAGACGGGCCAACCTCTCGCAGCGCAGGGCGTTGGGCGCAGTCAGGACTGGCCAGTTTGCAGCGTGGCGCAAAACTGCATCCGCCGCCCATTTGTCCGACAGCCGGTACCGTGCCTTCGATGGTGCTGAGCCAGTTGGCGCCCGCAGCGATCTTGGGGCGTGAGGCAAGCAGGCCGCGGGTGTAGGGGTGGGCGGGCCGGTCAAAGATATCCATCACCGTGCCCTGCTCGACCACTCGCCCTGCATACATCACCGCCACCCGGTCGCACATTTCGGCGATCACCCCCAGGTCATGGGTGATCAGCAAAACCGACATGCCATCGTCGCGCTGGATCTTGCGGATCAACTCCAGGATCTGGGCTTGAATCGTCACATCCAAGGCAGTGGTGGGCTCGTCGGCGATCAGCAGCCGGGGTCGCCCCGCCAGCGCGATGGCAATCATGACCCGTTGTCGCATGCCGCCCGAGAGCTCGTGGGGGTAGGCGTCAATCTGGCGTTGCGGGTCTGGCATCTCCACCCGCTGCAGCAGCGCAATGCTCTCTTGGCGCGCAGCCTCCCCTTGCAATGACCGGTGCCAGCGCAGCACNTCGCTGATCTGCTGGCCCACCCGCATCACCGGGTTGAGCGAGGTCATGGGCTCCTGGAAAATCATCGCCATGGCTTTGCCGCGCAGGGCGCGTAATGCTGGTGCCTGCAACTGCAGCAGGTTTTGGCTCTGCAGAAAAACCTGGCCGCCGCGCACCGAGATTGCGGGCGGCAACAGCCCCATGATGGACAGCGCCAGCAGGCTTTTGCCAGAGCCTGATTCGCCCACCACACCCAGCACCTCGCCACTGTTGAGGGTGATGTCGACCGCGCTGAGAATCTCTGGCCCCTCTGCACCAAGCCCAGTGCTCAGCTGCTGCACCTGCAGCATGGGCACAGCGCTGGCCGTGCTCATCGGGTGTTCACCGACATGCGCGGGTCCAGCACATCACGCAGGCCGTCGCCCAGCAAGTTCAGGCCCAGCACACTCAACAGGATGGCCAGGCCGGGAGCTACGGTGATCCAGGGGGCGGCCACAATGAAATCACGCCCGTTGGCGATGATGGCGCCAAAAGTGGGCGCCGGCGGTGGCGGACCCACGCCAATAAAGGACAACACCGCTTCATTGAGGATGGCCACCGCAAACACATAGGTCATACGCACCATCAGCGGCGCCATGGCATTGGCCAGGATGTGGCGCAGCAAAATACGGGTGTGCCCGGCGCCCAGGGCGCGGGCCGCCTCCACGAACTCCATTTCTCGCACGACCATCACCGAGGCGCGCACGATACGCGCGGTGTGTGGCGTGGCGGCAATAGACAGCGCAATGACCACATTGACGACAGATGCGCCCAAGACCGAGCTGATGGCAATTGCCAAAATGATCGAGGGAAACGCCATGAACGCGTCCATCAGTCGCATGATGGGGCCGTCCAGGCGCCTAAAGTAGCCCGATGTGGCACCAATCAAGACCCCGCTTGCGGCTGTGATCAAGGCCACCATAAAGCCAATTTGCAGCGAGATGCGCGCGCCGTGCAGGACGCGCGACAAAATGTCGCGGCCAAACTGGTCGGTACCCATCCAGTGCTGCGGGTTGGGCGCCATCATGCGGGCGCGAAAGTTGCCCTTCAGCGGGTCAAAGGGCGCGATATAGCCTGCCAGCAAAGCCAGCAGCAGCACCAAGCCAACCAAGGCCGCGCCGATCGTGAAAGACCGGTTCGACAGCAGTCGACGGAAAAAGCTGGCGCGGTTGGTCAAGGCTCAGCCCAGTCGAACGCGCGGGTCAATCACGGCGTACAGCAGGTCGACCACCAGGTTCACCGTCAGGTAGATCAGCGCCAAAAACAGCAAGCCGCCTTGAATTACCGGAAAGTCGCGCGAAAGCACCGCGCCAATAATCAGCCGCCCCAAGCCTGGAATAGAAAACACCTGCTCTGTGACCACAGCGCCGCCTAGCAAGGCGCCCACCATGATGCCCATGACCGTGACGATGGGCACCATGGCATTCACCAAGCCGTGGCGCAGCACCACATAGGGCTCGGGCAGACCCTTGGCGCGGGCGGTTCTTATAAAGTCCTGGCTCAGCACTTCGAGCATGCTCGAGCGGGTCATGCGCGCTACAAAGCCCATCTGAATGCAGGCCAGGGAGAAGGTTGGCAGGGCCAGGTGGCGGGCCCATTGCCAGGGGTCTTTGGCAAAGGCGACATAGTCGCCGGCTGGAAAGATCGGTACCAGCACCGCCACCAACCAGATCAACACCAGGCCGAGCCAAAACTCGGGTAGCGACAGTCCCAGCAGGGCCAGGCTCATCAGGCCCTGGTCGGCCGCTCTGCCATGGCGCATGGCCGCCAGCACCCCGGCTGCAACCCCCAGCAGCACTGCCAGCACAAAGGCCATGGCGGTCAGGGACAGGGTGATGGGCAGTCGCTCCAAGATAGCCTCGGTCACGCTCCGGTTGAGCAGCAGCGAGGTGCCAAGGTCGCCCTGCAGCAGCCTGAGATACCACTCGCCCATGCGCACCAAAAACGGACGGTCTAGCCCGAGTTCACGACGCACCCGGTCTAGCGCCTCGGCCGTGGCGCTGGCATCCAGAAAGATCGATGCCGGATCACCCGGCACCAGCCACAACAGGCCAAAGGTGATCATCGACACCAGCAGCAGCACCGGGATGGACGCCAGCAGGCGCCGGATGATGAAGCGAACCACGGCGTAATAGATCAGCTAAACCGGGTCGCCCTGGCGCCTTGCCACACCTGTCCAAGCGCGCGGGTGGGCATTGCGCCGCTTCAAAGTCACCTTGCTGGTCCGGCAGCTTTAGTCCAGCCAGACACCCCACATGCGTGGAATGCGGTAGGCCTTGAAGTTTTTCAGCTTGGAGGTCGCCACCTGGAACAGCCCGAAATTGCCCATATTCACGGCGATGGCTTGGTCGTTCATCTGGTTCTCAAAGTCAACAAAGATTTTCTGCGCGTCTACGTTCATTTCGGCATTGATCTTGTCAAACAGGCCATCAATCACCGGATCGGCCTTGCGCTGGCCCTGCCCCTTGACCCAGTGCGACATGGCCGATGCCGGGCCCTCGTAGGGTTCGATGCCAAAACCATGGGTCCAGAGGTTCCAACCCTGATCGCTCTTGAGCCCGATATTGGAGGTGGTGGGCCAGTCGGCGACCTTGACCTCCAGGTTGACGCCGATTTGCGACGCCTGCTGCTGGATCACGGTGGCCGTATCCACCGTGGGCCTGTCGTTGTGAACGATGAAGGTCAGCTTCTCGCCTTTGTAGCCAGACTTGGCCAATGTGGCCTTGGCCGCCGCCAGGTCTTGCTTGGGTGTTTTGCGTGCCGAGTGGTAGGCCGAGCCGCCGTACACCCAACTGGTGTCAATACGGTAATTGTCCGGGTAGGCCACTGCCATGATTTCCTCGAAATCCAAGGCCTGTGCCACAGCCCGGCGGAAGTTCAGATCAGTGGCAGCGCCCTGTGCCATGTTGAATTTGAGAATCATGGCCGAAAAGGGCAACACCGGTATCACTTGAAGGTTGGGGTTGTTTTTTTGGCGCTTGGCAGTTGGGCCGTCGGTGGTTTCATTGAAGTGAATCTGACCGGTCTCCACCGCGGCATCCCGCGCACTGGTCTCGGGCATGATGCGGAAGGTTACGCTGTCAACATAGGCAATTTTGGCGCCAGCAAAGCCGTCCCGCTCTTTGTAGGCCGGGTTGGGCTTGTAGCCATCGAAGCGGGCGATTTTCAAGTGGCTGTCGGGCTTGTACTCGACAAACCTGAAGGGGCCGGTGCCAATCGAGGTGGCTTTACCCATTTCTTTGGCAGCCTCCTCGGCTGGCATGATGGCAATCGGCGCGCGGGGGCTGGAGAGGTTGCCTAAAAAAGTAGACTGCACGGCCTTGAGCTTGATGGTCACCTGGGCCGGGCCGCTGGCAGTCACGGTGTCGATTTGGCCGATCAGGCTGGCCGAGGCGCCGGCCTTGCGGTAACGCTCAAGTGAGGCCACGACATCGGCTGATGTCATGTCTTTGCCGTTGTGGAACTTGACACCGGTGCGCAGCTTGAACACATAGGTCAGGCCATCGGCTGAAACCGTGACCCCTTCGGCCAGGTCGGGCACCGGGCGTGCGCCCTCATCCCGTGCATACAGTGTCTCGAAAATATGCAGGTTGACATTGCGCGCCACCTGCGCCGAAGTGGCGTGGGGATCAAGCGAGGGCGGCGCCGCAACCATCCCGATCACCACATCGCCGCCTTTTTTCTGGGCCTGTGCCGGCCCCACGGCTGTCAATGCAAGCAATGCGGACATTGCAAGGCTGAGGTAAGTTTTTTTCATCACATCGGTCTCCTAGGGTTGTATCAGGGGTGTCCGTGACGGACACTTTCTTTTCATCGGCTGTCTTCGCCGCCTGCTTCAGGCTGGCGTCTCTTCATAATCTTGCATGACCACGGCCACACAATCTCCGCGCAGCACCCGCCCCGGGCCTGCTGCTGCCCACAGCAGGCCCGGGGCCTGGTAGCGAATTTCCAAGGGCCCACGGTCCAGCTCTTCAACAAAGTGCAGATAACCCGCAGGCTGGTCTTTTTGTACCAGTTCCCCGGCTGAATTGCAGGGCTCGAAGATGCCTGCGCCGGTCGCAAAGCTGTAGCAAGACGGGTCGGGCACCATCATGTGCCGGGTGCCGGAGGCGCCATTTTTTTGAGTCGTCTGGGGTGTTCCGTCCAGCATGCCGAGGTGGCACAACAGATTGCGCAGACCACGCTCGCCGATGCGCAAGGCCTCCACACTGACCCGCCCCCAGCCGCCAATCTCGGTGCCAATGCACAGGATTTGTCGGCGCTCGATGGCTGCGGTGAAGGTCGCGCCCTCGTCCACCCCCGAAAAGATCACGTTGAAGGGCGCCCCGAACGCTGCTGCTGCGGCCAGGGTTTTGCGGCGCAAGTCGGGGTTNTCTATGCTGTGCATGACGCTGCACGGCGCGAATTCTGCCGAGTGGCCGCCGGTGTGCATGTCAACGCACACATCGACATGGGGCAGGATGTTGGTATCGAGAAAATGCGCCAGCATCTCGCAGAAGGTGCCGGCAGGATTGCCCGGAAAACAGCGGTTCAGGTCGCGCCCGTCAATTGGCGAGAGCCGCACGCCGTTGTGCTGAGTGGCCGCCGGCAGATTGACCGCAGGAATCATGATGAGTCGGCCGCAAATCTCCTCTGCCTTGAGGCTTTGTGACAGTTTGTGGATGGCTATCTGACCCTCGTACTCGTCGCCGTGCACGCCGCCGGTGAGCAGCAGGGTAGGACCGGCGCCGTTCTTGAGCACATAAATTGGGATTTGTACCGTGCCCCAGCCCGAACTGTTGGTCGAATTTGGCGCCCGCAGGAAGCCCGCTTGTCGACCATCCCGGTCGAAATCGAGATCACATTGAATGCGGCTTTTGGCAAGTTGCATGGCAGAAATTGGCTGGCGTGTCTGAAAATATTAGCATACTTTCTAAAAGTATACAATCTTCATTATTCTGCGCCTGCGCTCTGTCAGTGCCCTGCTCAGCGTCTGTATCTGCCAGGGTTCCGGTGCGCCTCATGGAGCATCTCGAGTTAACCAGCCAAAAGGGTGTGCGCGTGGCTTATGCGGTGAGGGTCATCAAAAATCTGCGCATCCAGATGGCCGATGGCATCACCCTGGCGGCCGACCTGCACATGCCTGAGGCGCCAGGCTTTAGGGGCCCGGCCATCATCGAGTACACGCCCTACCACAAGGGCAACAATGCGGCCTACGGGCCGCGCGCTACCCGCTACCCGTTTTTTGCATCGCAGGGCTATGTCTTTGTGAATGTCGACATCCGGGGCACTGGCGACTCTGAGGGCTTCAACGATTCACCCAGCAGCCCGCAGGAAGTGCAGGACAGCCTTGCCGTCATCCGCTGGTGCGCTGAGCAGCCTTGGTGCGATGGCAATGTGGGCATGATTGGCATCAGCTACACCGCCGGGGTTTGCTATGACGCTGCTCGCTTGGCGCCACCCGAACTCAAAGCGGTGGTGCTGTGCCAGATGTGCTCAGACTGGTACGCCGGCATGGCCTGCCCGGGTGGCAGTTTGCGCTTGTTTGCGATGGAAAATTTTGCGCCTTTGATGGCCGCCTACAACTTTGCACCGCCTGCCCCGGAACTGCTCGGCGAGCAATGGGAGGCGGTGTGGCGGCAGCGGCTCGACCACTCCAAGCCCTGGAGCCTGGCTTACATCGACAACCTCCAGGACGGTCCGTTTTGGCAGTCCCGTTTGCTGCGCGACCAGCATGAGCGGGTCAAAGCGGCCACTTTTTTGATCGCCGGTTGGAGCGACTGGTATGGCGATGACATGCTGCACACCTATGCCAAGTTGCAGTGCCCCAAGCGCGTGATCGTCGGCCCCTGGACCCACAACTACCCCGAAAACGCCTGGCCCCTGCCGCGCATGAACGATCGCTACGAGTGCCTGCGCTGGTTTGACAAATACCTCAAGGGACTAGACACCGACCCAGCCCAGCCGCTTGAGCGTGAGCCACCGGTGGTCGTCTTCGTGCGCGACTACACCCCGCCTGCGCCCTTGCGGCGCACCGATGCCGGCTACTTTCGCTGCGAACCGACTTGGCCGCCGTGCGCCGCCACGCAGTCCTGGGAACTGGGCAGCCAGGGTTGCTTGAGCTTGGTTGAGCCTGGCAATAAAAAGCCAGTGGCGGCAGGCAGCGATGCCTTTGTCTACCGACCTGATGTCGGTATTGCCGCGGGACGCTATGCGATTGGCCAGTTCACGCCGGGCTGGGGCATGGCTGACGACCAGCGGCTCGATGAGGGCCTGTCTCTGGTGTACACCACGCCGGGCCTTGACCGGCCGGCCGAGGTGATCGGCGTGCCGCGGGTCAGGCTGTATTACCAGGCCAGTGCCAGCACCACCTTCTTGAGCGTGAAGTTGTGCGATGTTGCGCCCGACGGCACCAGTGTGCTGGTGAGCAAGGCACTGCTCAACCTGACCCATCGCGATGCCCCGGCCGCGCCAAGCCCCTTGGTTGCGGGACAGGTCTACCACCTGGACCTGCCGCTGCAAGCCGTGGCCTATCGCTTTGCCCCCGGGCACCGAGTCCGTTTGATGTTCAGCGGCGCCGATGTGCTCAATGCCTGGCCCACACCGCAGGCCTACACGGCAAGCTTGCATCACGGCCCGGGCCGGGCGTCATGCCTCGAGTTGCCGCTGGTCGGCCCGTCTGGCCTGAGCGGCCCAAGTTGGCGCCCCAGCGAGTTCGAACCCCTGCCCCAGGACCAGATCCCGGCGCCAGACTATGAGGTCAGCCGCGACCTGATTGGCGCAACCCTGACCTGCAGTTATAAAACCAATTCTGGTGTGGGGGTGAACCGCTCGCGCTACACGGTGAGCTTGAAGCACCCCGAAGCCACCAGCGTGACGAGTGATTACACCTACGACATGCACCGGCCCGGTTGGCATTGCCAGGTTTACGCCAAGTGCATCACCGAGAGCGACGCGCACAGCATGCGCCACACGGCCCAAACCCTGATCACGGTCAACGGCGCCGCTTACTGGCAAAAGACTTGGTCCACGAGCGCAGCCCGGGTTCACTGGTAAGCTGCACCTGAACCCAAATGCCGCCTGAGTCTGTTGACAGCCCAGTTATTCGGCATACTATATAAAAGTATACAATATTCTCCTACCATGTCTGCTACTGACCGTCTCCATCTCATTGCGGCATCAACGCCAGAAGTTTCTTCGACGGCCTTTGTCAAGTTACAACCGCGCACCTTGGCGCACCAGGTCATCGATGCCCTTGTGGCGGGTGCCGCTGAGGGCCTGATCCTCCCCGGAGACAGGATCATCGAAACCGAGTTGGCCTTGCAACTCGGGGTCAGCCGGGTGCCGGTGCGCGAAGCACTGCGGGTGCTTGAGAGCCAGGGCGTGGTGGTGAACGAGCCCTACAAGGGCATCCGTTTGACCCCCGTGACGCCCGAGCGCATCGACTGGCTGATTGAGGTTCGGGTGGCGCTGGAAACCACGGCGGCAAACCGTGCCATCGCCCGCGGCCTCAATATTGAGCCCCACCTGGGCAACCTGGGCGCAATTGTGGAGGACATGCAGGCCAAGGCCGCGCGCAACGACGTGTTCGGCTTTGCCACCGCCGACACCAATTTCCACCGCGCCCTGTGCGCGCTGGCTGGCAACACCGTGTTGACCGACATGTGGGAAATGCTGGCCCGCCAGATGACCATTATTTTCGGCCTGTCAACGCTGGGCAAGCCGATGTCGGCCATTGTGGAAGAGCACCGCCGAATGCTCGAGGTTTTTCGCTCAGGTGACCCAGTCGATATGGCGCGCGAGATCAATGACCATATTGATGTGCAAATACACAAGGTCGACATCGAAAAAATCGTTGCCCAGCGCCGTTCGCAAGCCGACCAGGCTGCCAGCCTGTAAGAAAGGTTCCCCAGGCCATGCCAACCCTTCCCACTGCCGAGCGCAGCTCCCGCCCAGCCATCCGTATCCGCGCCATCGTCGCCGTGCCGCTGTTTGGCGACAGCCCCAAGGGGGGGTGGTCGGCAGAAATCAAACCAGAGGATTCCATCCACGCCCTGGTGGCGGTACACACCGACGCTGGTATCACCGGCTATGGCAGCGTGTTCACCGACGGGCGTTTGGTGCAGGCGGCTCTGCAGGTGCTCGAGCCACTGTTTTTGGGTGAAAACGCCCTCGAGCCCGAACGCGTCACTGAAAAATTGCACCAAAACACCTTCTGGATGGGTCGCGGCGGCAGCCTGACCCATGCCATCAGCGGCATTGACATCGCCCTATGGGATATTTTGGGCAAAGCCACCCGCATGCCGGTTGGGCGCTTGCTTGGCGGCAGCTACCGCAGCAAAGTGCAACCCTATTGCTCGCTGCTGATGGAGCAGCCCGAGCGCATGCACGATGTGATCACGCCCTACCGCGAGCGCGGTTTTACGGCCTTCAAAATTGGCTGGGGCCCGTTTGGCCGGGCCATGGACAGCAAGCTTGACCGCGAGATCATCCGAGCCGCCCGCGCTGCTGCAGGCCCAACGGCCAAGCTGTTTGTGGATGCCGGGGCGAGTGACGCCCATTGGCCCCATGGCCTTAAATGGGCCATGCGCACCGCTGACATGCTCGCCGAATATGACGTGGGCTGGTTTGAAGAGGCCCTCAAACCCGATGCGATAGACGATTTTTGCGAGCTTCGCCGCAGCAGCCCGGTGCCGATTGCCGGCGGCGAGGTGCTGACCCGGCGCCAGACCTTCTTGCCTTGGCTGGCACGTGGTGCGTTTGACATTGTTCAACCCGACGTCACCAAGGTCGGAGGCATCAGCGAGCAGCGTCGCATCGCCTGGATGGCGCATGACTTTGGCGTGAAATACATCGGCCATGGCTGGAACACAGCGCTGGGCGTGGCCGCTGATTTGCAACTCGCCAGTGCTCTGCCCGACACCGACCTGATCGAATTCATTGGCGGCAGCCCCTATGTTGACGGTATTTTGAAGCAGCCCTTCGAACTCGATGGCGCCGGCTTGCTGAGCATCCCCGACCTGCCCGGACTGGGCATTGAGCTCGACCCCGAACGCCTGGCCCGCTACACGCCAGACCCGGCAGCCCTGTTTGCGCTGTGACGGTTCTGACCGGGCTGGCCAGCAAACCCAATCCAGGCTGAGCATGTTTGATTTCAAAGACCGGGTGCTGCTCGTTACGGGTGCTGGCGGCGGCATTGGTGGGGCGACCGCAGCCTACTTCCATGCCTGCGGCGCCCGCGTGATGATGGCTGACATCAACGAGGCGGCTGTGGTCGCCTTGGCCCGCAGTCTGGACCCCAGTGCCCAGCAGGTGCGCGCCCAGCGTTATGACGCAAGCCAGTCGGCCGATGCGCAGGCCTTGGTGCAGGCCTGCCTCAGAGCGTTTGGCCGGCTGGATTTTCTGGTGCCCGCCGCTGCGATTTACGAAGACCAATTGCTGCGCAGCATGAGCGATGCGCAGTGGGAGGCCACCATGGCGGTCAACCTCAACGGGGTGTTTTATTTGGTGCGCCAGGCGATTGCCGCCATGCCTGCGGGCAGCTCGATTGTGACCCTGGCCTCGCAGTCTGGGCACACCGGCGGCAGCGTCGAGCACGGCCACTATGGCGCCACCAAGGGCGCCATCGTTTCCTTCACCCGCACACTGGCCCGGGAACTGGGCCCAGCAATCCGAGCCAACGCGGTGTCGCCGGGCATGATTGACACACCCATGGTGGCGCGAGCCCTGGCCGGAAAACGCGACGAAGTCATCGCCAACACGCCGCTCAAGCGGCTCGGCCGGCCCGAGGAGGTCGCCAGCCTGATCGCATTTTTGTGCAGTGATGCCGCGAGTTTCATCACCGGTGAAGCGATTTTGGTCACCGGGGGTTTGTTCATGGGTGGCTGAGCCGCCCAACCTGGAGGTTTGCCGTGGCACAAATTTTCTCGCTGCAAGGCCGGGTGGCGCTGGTCACCGGTGCCTCGCGCGGCCTGGGCTTTGCGATGGCGCAGGGTCTGGCCCAAGCCGGCGCGCTGGTGGTTCTCAATGGCCGCGATGCCGCTACCCTTGCGTTGCGCCGCGCGGACATCGAAGCCGCTGGCGGGCAGGCTGAGATCGCAGCATTTGATGTCTGCGACCGCCTTGCAGCCGATGCCGCCATGGACGCCATCCTGGCCCGGCATGGGCGGCTCGATATCCTGATCAACAACGCAGCCTTTGGTGTGCCGCGTGACTTTTTTGATATCTCTGACGATGATTGGCGGCTGTCGCTCAACGTGGCACTGGATTCCTGCTTTCGGCTGTCGCGAAAAGCTGCCGCCGGCATGGCGGCGCAAGGCTGGGGCCGCATCATCATGATCTCGTCGGTCAATGCCCGCATCGGCCGCGCCACCAACACGCCCTACATCACTGCCAAGGCCGGCCTGGAAGGGCTGGCGCGTGGCATGGCCACCGAGCTTGCAACCCGTGGCGTGACCGTTAACTGCATTGCGCCGGGCTACATGGCCACTGACATCAACACCAAGTTTCGCGAGCAGCCGGGACAGTATGAGTGGATCCGCAATCGCACGCCCATGAAGCGCTGGGGGGCACCCGAGGACCTGATGGGTGCCGCCGTATTCCTGGCCAGCGAGGCCTCGGCCTTCATGACCGGGCAGGTGATGGTGATCGACGGCGGCATGACGGTCGCCATATGAATCCCAACCGCTCAGGCGACCTCATGCGTGCCCACGGTGTCAACCTCTCCAAGGATGTCATGGTGGCCATGCGCGACGGCGTGCGCCTGGCATTTGACATCTACCGGCCCGCGCAGCACGGCGCCTTTGTCGAGGGTCGCTTCCCGACGATCATGCTGCATACGCCCTATGACAAGACCGAGCGGCGCTACAGCGAAATCGCGGACTATTTTGTGCCCAAGGGCTACAACGTGGTGCTGATCGACCTGCGCGACCGTTACCGGTCGGAGGCCTCCGGGGTGTACTACCACGCGGCCACGCCCCATACCGGGCGCGACGGGGCCGACATCTGCGACTGGATTGGCAGCCAGCCCTGGAGCAACGGCCGTATCGGTACGGTGGGTAGTTCTTATGCGGCCATCACGCAGGTGCGCACCGCCATTGAAGCGCCAAAAAACCTGACCGCCATCTGGCCTGATGTGGTGCCCACCAACAGTTTCCAGAACCAGTGCCGCGAGGGCGGTGCCATGCAGCAACACATGTTCTGGGCCCTGTTCATCCACGCCCAGGACGACCAGCGGGTGCGCGACGATCCGGCCAAAGTGGCCGAGGTGTGGGGCAACCTGCAAAACCTGCGTCAGATGTTCCGGGCGACGCCCTGGCAAGCCGGCCAGACGGCGCTGCGCCATACGCCGGAACTGGAGGCCTCGCTGCTGGACTACTACACGCGGGGCGCTTACGACAGCTACTGGGATCGGGTCGAGCACAACTACACCAAATTTTGGGAGCAGCACGCCGACATACCAGTCACCATGTCGACGGGTTGGTATGACCCATTCCCAGCCGCCGACACCGAATACTTCACGGCCATGACACGCCTGAAGAAGTCGCCGATGCGCCTGATCGTCGGCCCCTGGAGCCATGTTGGCATGCGCGGCGAGGCCAGCTATTGCCACCAGGTCGACTTCGGGCCGCAGAGCGTGTGGGGTGTGAACCGGTACTTTGAAGAACAACTGGCCTACTTTTCGCGCTGGCTGCCCGACGATGCCACTGGGCAGCCGCCGGATCAGGCGCCCGTGCAGATCTTTGTGATGGGTGGCGGCTCGGGTCGCAAGACGCCCCTGGGCAAGCTCGACCACGGCGGCTGCTGGCGGGACGAACAGGCCTGGCCGCTGGCCCGCGCTGTGCCGACCCGCTACTTCTTGCGGGGTGATGGCGGGCTGACTGCGCAGGTGCCGGCCCCGGATGAAGCCGCGCGTCAATTCACCTATGACCCGGCGCACCCGGTCCCCACATTGGGCGGCTTGTATTGCGCGATTGGCGAATTGCCGGCCGGCGGCGCTGGCATGGAGCAGGCCTGGGCCCGACTGCTCAGCCCGGTGCTGCGCCTGCGCGACCTGCTGTCTCCGGGTCCGGTGGACCAAAAGGAGGGGCCTGAGTTTTTNGGNTCAGAGGCACCCTACCCGCGCCTGGCCGACCGCNCNGATGTGCTGGTGTTCCAGACGCCAGCGCTCACCGAGGCGATGGAGGTGACCGGGCCGATGACCGTACACCTGTGGATATCGTCGAGTGCGCCCGACACGGACTTCACCGCCAAATTGATCGACGTGCACCCTGCCAATGAAGACTACCCGGAAGGCTTTGACATGCTGCTCAACGACTCGATCATTCGTTGTCGTTACCGTGAAGGCTATGACAAAGAGGTATTTCTGAGCCCGGGCCAGGTGGTGCCGGTCACGATTGTTCTGCCGCCTACGAGCAACCTCTTTGGCCGAGGCCACCGAATCCGGGTTGACATTTCTTCCTCAAACTGGCCCCGCTTGGACCTGAACCCCAACACCGGCGAGCCCATGGGACGACACACCCATACGGTCCCAGCGGAGCAGAGGGTGTACTCGGATGCTGCGCGACCGTCTTACATCTTGTTGCCGGTGATCCCAGGCCAGGGCTGACTGCAGGTCAAAGAAGGCCCTGGTCCTTGCCCCGCCGGGGTTTGCAGCTACCTGATGGATAGCGCCTGATAAACCGCATCCAGCACCCGCTGCCGCCGCGGGTCCACGCCGTCGTCAAAGCCGAGCAGGTGCTTGGTGACAAAGGCAAAACCCAGGCCGCGCGCCGGGTCGGCGAAGGCCACCGAGCCGCCCCAGCCGGTGTGGCCGAAATTGCCGGGGCTGACATGCGGCCCGAAACCAACTGCGTCGCGGCGAAAGCCGGCGCCAAACACCGTGGGGGCCAAAAAGCAGGCGTCGACGCCGTCAAAACGCACGGCCACCGCATTGGCCAGCCCT
>JGI25928J51866_1000137_pt1 | contig 16157 bp, 10 predicted proteins | sample LauGreFBDMM110DN_2_FD_51866 | JGI IMG/M metagenome (IMG submission 51866)
TTGTTAAACACTAAAGAAAATGCGCTCGGGATTTTCCAAGCATTCTTTGACACGAACTAAAAAGCTAACAGCTTCTTTTCCATCGATAATTCGATGATCATAAGAAAGAGCAATATACATCATAGGACGGATGACAATTTGATCATCAACAACAACAGCACGCTTTTGAATGGCATGCATGCCAAGAATACCACTTTGAGGAGGGTTCAATATGGGGGTGGAAAGCATTGAACCAAAAGTTCCACCATTGGTGATTGTAAAAGTGCCTCCCTGAAGATCGCCCACGGTAATCTTGTTCTCTTTCGCCTTCACTGCAAGTTCGACTATTTTCTTCTCGATCTCTGCAAAGGTCAATTCATCAACATTGCGAAGCACAGGAACCATCAAACCTTTTTCGGTGCTAACTGCGACACCAATATCATAGAAATGATGATACACAATATCTTGGTTATCAATTCTTGCATTTACTGCAGGATACGCCTTCAATCCTTCGATAACTGCCTTGACGAAAAAGCTCATAAATCCAAGACCTACACCATGCTTTTTCTGGAACGATTCTTTATATTTGGCACGAAAAGCCATGATCGCAGACATATCTGCTTCATTAAAAGTAGTAAGAATGGCGCTGCTTTGCTGGGCATGAAGCAACCTCTCCGCAATTCGTTGACGGATAGGAGTCATGCGTTGCCTGGTTTCCCTTGCAACCTCTCTTCGAACATCTTTAGGCACAATAGCATTTGGTTTTTGTTGCGACTCAACATGCGCAATCACATCTTCTTTAAGAACTCTAGCCCCTTTGCCTGAACCGGCAATTGCCGAAAGATCGACACCTGCTTTTTCGGCAAGGTGCCTAGCAGCAGGATTGGAAACTGCACCAGAAGAGGCAGGTTCGGTTGCAACGGAAGCAGAAGAAGCAGGAACAGAAGCGGGGGAAGTTGCAGGAGAAGAGCCGCCGGTTGACTTATTTATTTTGCCTACTACCGCCCCAATCAAGACCTTATCACCTTCAGCAGTGAGGATAGTCAAAACACCGGCATCGGGTGCGACTATCTCAGTTGTTGCTTTTTCCGTTTCTACTTCAAAAAGAGGCTCATTAACCTTAACGGTGTCCCCGGTTTTTTTATACCATTTGGATAAAACTCCTTCAGATATTGATTCGCCTACAGACGGGACTTTAATTTCAGTGATCATACTTTTACTTCTTAGGTATCAGGTTATATAAACAGCTTCAACTCATAGAATCAGCGGGCATCAACCTTTGTTCCAGCATTGGAGGGCTGGGCATCTTTGGCCTTATTTCCGAATACAGGTAATGCCTTGGCAAAAAAAGGAAGCTCACCCTTAAAGGTTGCTTCTACTAATTGCTTTTGTTCACTTTCATGGATCTTTTTGGAACCAACCGCAGGGCTAGCGCTTTCATCACGCCCAACATACTCAAAAAGGTATCCCATGGCACGGAGCCTAGATTCTACAAAAACCCATGCACCCATGTTGTGCGACTCTTCCTGAACCCAGACAAACTCAGTTGCTTTGCTATATTTGTCGAGGATTTTCTTAAGTTGTTCTTCAGGGAAAGGGTAAAGTTGTTCAAGACGAATGATAGCAGTTTCAAAACTTTCCTGTTTGATTCTTTGTTCAAAAAGATCGTAATAAACTTTACCGGAACAAAGAACAACACGCTTCACACGGGAAGGATCAACATTAGTATCATCGAGGACTTCCATAAACGAGCCAGAAGTAAATTCCTCAACAGGAGAAACAGCAAGTTTGTGCCGTAGAAGGCTTTTAGGAGTCATAACTGCCAAAGGTTTGCGGAAATCCCTATGCAATTGCCTTCGCAACAAATGAAAGTACTGAGCCGGAGTAGAAGCGTTACAAATCTGCAAATTATTTTCTGCGCACATCTGTAGCAAGCGCTCAATGCGCGAACTGGAGTGCTCAGGGCCCTGACCTTCATATCCATGAGGAAGCAGCATAACCAAACCACTTTCACGCTTCCATTTGGATTCGCTGGACGCAATAAATTGATCAACAATCACTTGCGCACCGTTCCAAAAATCGCCAAATTGCGCTTCCCACAATACTAAAACATTTGGGTTATCAAGCGTATAGCCAAACTCAAAACCAAGAACAGCAGCTTCAGAAAGCATGCTATCAAAAACTTCATATGGAGCCTGATTATCAGAAATGAAATTCAAGGGCGAGTAAGCCAGCCCGTTATTAGAATCGTAAAAAACGGAATGTCTTTGGCTGAATGTCCCTCTTCTTGAATCTTGACCACTAAGCCTGACTTTGTGCCCCTCGATAACCAAGGACCCAAAAGCCAAGAGTTCTGCAGTTGGCCAATCGATTGGTTTTTTATCCGTAAAATTCTGGCCCCTAGAGCGGATCAATGTCGAAATCTTCGGGTGCACATTAAAACCTGAGGGAACATTGATCAATGCTTGGGCAATNACGCCGAAATCTTTTTTTGAAACGCCTGTTTTCACAACTTTATGCGAATACTGCTTGGATAAATTCTTCCAAACTCCTTGAAATGCAGACATTCGCTGATAGGAAACAGGATTGTTTCTCATCTCATCCAAAGAGAGCTGAAGGCGGGTTTCAAAATCGGTGCCAATTGCTGCAACCTCTTCAGAAGAACAAATACCATCGAGTACTAATTTCTCACCGTACTTAACTGCAGGTGAAGATCTCGTTTTTATATTCTGATACATAACGGGTTGGGTAAATGAAGGTTCATCTCCCTCGTTGTGACCATGCTTGCGGTAGCAAACAATATCAACAACAACATCTTTGCCAAATCGTTGACGATACTCCAATGCCAGCTTGGCAACCCAAACAACTGCTTCAGGATCATCGCCATTAACATGAAAAATGGGTGCCAGAATAATCTTGGCAACATCGGTGCAATAAGATGTGGAACGGGAATCAGAAGGACGAGTTGTGAAACCAATCTGGTTGTTTATCACAACATGAAAAGTGCCGCCTGTGGTATAGCCTTCCAAACCCGCAAGGTTTAAAGATTCAGGAACAATACCTTGGCCTGCAAATGCAGCATCACCATGAATCAAAACAGGGAGAACAGCGCGTCTGCTTGAATCATTCAACAAATCTTGTTTAGCCCTCACACGACCTTCAACCACGGGGTTAACAAACTCCAGATGGCTGGGGTTGGGGGTAAGCGAGAGGTGCAAATTTTTTCCCTTCGAATTCTGCCTGTCCACAGAATAACCCAGATGATACTTCACATCCCCATCACCAATAATACCGGTGGTCGAAAAATTCTCTTCGAATTCAGCAAAAACATCGCCATAGGGCTTCATCATTACATTAGTTAGAACATTAAGCCTACCTCGATGAGCCATGCCAAGCACAAGTTGTTCGCCTCCAAGATCGGGGTAGCCTTCAACAACGGCTTCGAGAAGTGGAATAAGAGAATCAGCGCCCTCAAGGGAAAATCTTTTCTGGCCTACAAACTTATGGTGCAGGAATTTTTCGAAGAGATCAGCGCGCATCAACTGATTCAATATTTGTTTTTTATCACCAGAGGAGAACTCGAACTTTCCTGCTTTTTCTTCAATCCTTGAAACAAGCCAGTCTCTTTCACCACCATCATGCAGATGGGTAATTTCGATTCCAACACTGCGACAGTAAATATCTTGAAGAATCTTCACCAAACCGTGAATCGTACCGTTAGGATAAGGCGTAAAACTAGGGATGTTAAAATGAGCACCAAGATTTTTTTCAACGAGGTCTTGAAGTGATTTATTCAAAATCTGCTGAGAAACCGACTCTATCTGCAAAGGATCAAGGCTGGCCTGCAAATGGCCATAATCACGAAACATTCCAATAAGTTTTTCAGCAAGACTTGCCATGGAATCGGTCGACTCCATAGTCAATTGATCGCCTTTGGACTGCTGTAACCCAATTTCAAAACCTTCAAAGAATATAGACCAAGAAGATTCCACACTTGAAGGGTCGCTTCTCCAAGCAAGGTACATTGATTCAATAGCTTCCAAATTTGGCCTAAACCCAACGCTTCCTGAAGACATAGAATCACCTCGCAGCTAAATCAAAGATTTCATAATTAATTCTAACTCAATTACAACAAAATACCATTAAACCAAGCAAATTTTTTATCAACACTCGGTTCTTTTTTAAGGTTAAATCAGTTTGAGAAGGTTTTCCAACAAAAACAACCCACAACATAAACTGATTAGCCTTTAACGGGGGGCCCTAATGGAATTTTAACATAGAAAGACGCCCCTTCATCCGGCTTACTTTCAACCCAAATAATACCTTTGTGTTCCTCAATCGTTTTTCGGGCTACAGCCAAACCTAAACCCGTACCAGAATTACCTTTAGAGCTTTGGAACGGTGCAAAAATCATCTTCATATCCGCTTCCGCTATTCCTTCACCATTATCAGATACTACTATTTCAACATATCCTGCTTCAACAGAAGGATTCAACCCGACAATTACCAATCCATAACTTTTTTCACGAATTGCATCAATGGCATTATTAACCAAGTTTAAGATGGTTCGATGAATCCCCTCGGGATCCACAAAGGCAACTACTTCTGGTGCAAAGGTTTCTAAACGAATCTCCGCTCCATTAGCTTTTGCCATGGGAGCAGACAATTCAACAACATCGGTTAAAATTTCAACTAGATTTTTTTCTTGGAAAGCAGGCACACGGTCTTTCGAAAATCCGAGCATATCTTTTACAAGATCAAAAAGACGGGTGTGATTTTTTTCAATGATTCGCAATCCCTGCTCCAATAAGGGCATCTCCTGATCTCTAACGCCCATCCTCAATATTTCGCCACCACTTTTCAAACCTTGTAGTATATTTTTTATATGGTGCGATAGATGGGCCACAGCTTCACCTACTGCAGCTAGTCTTTCCCCCTGAACCCGAGCTTTATAGTAAAGCGTGTCTTCCACCGCTAGCGCTGCCTGGTGCGCAACCGCGATTGCAAGCGTCAAATGCTCTTTTTCAAAAGCAAAACTCCTCTTGGGAGTACCATGGATATCCATCTCTGCTTCTTTTGGGTGTTTATCTAAATAAATAACCCCTACAGTAGCGTGCCTGCCTCGCATGGGTACACAAATGATTTCACGCACACCGGAACGAACAATACTTTGTACCGCATTAAATCGCGAGTCATTCAGCGCATCACTAACAAGAACCCCAATTTTCTCGCGCATTACATGATCTACAACCGTCCTGCTTACAAGAATATCCCCTTTACCCGGGACAGCACTTGCCCTTGCTACGACTTTAAAATCCCCATAAGTTTCGGAATCGCCCTGCGATTTTAAAGCTGCTGATTGAGCAAAAGAAGTTGCTAGTAAAACTGATCCATGGTCAGCCGAAAGAGTTTTAAGCACCAAACCCAGAATACGATCCAACAACAGTTGGATATCTAGAATTTGACTAGTGGCATTTATGGTTTCATAAATCACACCAAGCCTGGCAAGCGCACTACGCAACCAATCCCCTTGAGCGACTTCAGGCCGCGAAAGCAGTGCACTTCCTTCAGATTCAGGGACAGTACCTAAAAGAGCAAACGAGCGCTCAAAGTTTTCGGGTTCTTTTGGGGGCTTTATTTTCAAGCTTTCTAGAAATGGATCTGCAACCTCCGCGCCTATTTCACCAGCCAGGGGGGCAAAAAGCAGAACTGTTTGTCCAACTTGAATTTGATCGCCCGGCTTTAACAAAACATCTCGAACTGATTTACAATTGACAAAGCAACCATTCGCACTTCCCAAATCTCTAAATCGAAAGCCATCTGCAGATTTATAAACTTCTGCATGCCTGCGGGAAATCTCCGTATCTTGTAATCGAATAAAGCAAGCTTGATCCCGCCCTATTGCACTTAATGGGGTAAGCAGTTCAAATCGCCTGCCTTCATCCAAACCTTTTAATATTATTATACTTGGCACAACTTTGAGCCTTTGGCGAGCCTATTTTTATAATTCATTATTATACACCATTTAACTGCGATCATGTGCCACAAAAACCAGGCTCTTTTTTTTCTCGATTTCTAAAAACGAATCATAGATGTTCTCAGTTGCTATGTTTTCTGAAATCTTGAATGAAGAATCATCATGGCGCACAATCCAGACTTCCATACCTGCAGCAACTGACGCCTTAATATCCACATCCATATCGCCCACATAAACCACTTCATTGTGATTAATTTGCAACCTTTTGGCAGCTTCGATAAGCATATCAGGTGCAGGCTTCGGGTTGGGCACATCTTCTGGCCCTAAGACCACCTTAAAGTATTCATTTATGCCAAGATGCTCGATTAATTCGGTGGTAAATCTAACAGGCTTGTTGCTGCAAACTCCCATGCTTATGCCTAAAAGATGAAGTTTCTTTAAGAATTCGCGAGCATGAGGATACAATCTCGTGCGTGTTTTCATGTGAACTTTATGATGCGCATGATACGCTTTTTTTGCCTGCTCTATGTCACACCCCGGAAGCATTTTCTCCATTAAATGCTCCAAACCATGCCCTACATGAGCTTTGATTTCCTCAAATCTTAATTCAGGCAAGCGGTTTTCAACCCTTACAAAATTCACACTCTCGGCAATTGCCTCAAAGCTATCCGCAAGTGTTCCGTCAAAATCAAATAGCACACCTTTCAACATTTCTATACCCTTAAAAAGTGATTAATCAGGTAACATTCATTAAGATAATACTTGGTTTCATTTTAATTTGTAACACTTATTGAAAACATTTACATGCGCACAACACCCGAAGGCGACCATCTGCCTGTTTTAGCAGATGAAATCCTCACTTTATTGTGCCCAACCCCTGGCAAAATCATAGTCGATTGCACCCTTGGAGCAGGGGGCCACACATCTCTTTTACTTCCCATGGTGGTTCCGGGAGGAAAAATTTTTGGAGTCGATCTCGATCCGCTTGCACACCAAAGATTGCTGGAAAAACTTGGGGCTTATGCCGATTCGTTTCATTTTCTGCATGGCAACTTTGCTGGGCTTGACCGATTGTTGATGGAAAAAGAAATCTTTCAAGTTGATGGTCTTCTTGCAGACTTGGGTGTTTCAAGCCCGCAGATCGATGACCCGAGAGAGGTTTTTCCTATATGCGACCCGGCCCCCTTGATATGCGGATGGATCCAACTAAAGGACAGACACTCGCCCAAATACTTGAAAAAATTGATGTGGAAACTTTGGCAGAAAAGCTTGGAGAATTCGGCGATGTCGAAAAAGCAGAGCTTATTGCGCAAGATATTAAAGATAATTACCTGGCTGGGATGATTCGAAATACCACTGATCTTTCGCATGTCGTAGGAAAATACAGCCTAAGGAAATCAAACCAGCAGGTTTTTGAACGAGGTGGGGTCAAGCCTGTCAATGTGCTGTCCCAAGTTTTTCAGGCACTCCGAATTCTTGTAAATCGCGAGTTGGATAATTTAAAATCTCTCATGCGCATTCTTCCTTTTATTTTAAAACCGGGTGCTACAGTTGCTTTCATCAGTTTTCATTCAGGCGAAGATCGCATTGTGAAAAAAAATCTTGCAACCCTTCTCGATCAAGGAATATTTTCAGAGGTTTCAAAAGAGCCTATCAGACCTTCCTACGACGAAAAAATGCTTAATCCTCGGTCTCGTTCTGCTAAATTACGCTGGGCTCGCAAAAGTAATTAGTTTCTTTATCATGCACTAATGCTAATAATGAAGGGTATCATCCTTACGCACTTAGGTAACAAAATGAACTTTCTCTTTTTGATTACAACCTTGCTTTCTTCACAGCATACAGATGCCCTTAATGGGCAGAACTATTTACAAAGTAAAGATTTTGCAGCGCCCTCCTTTACTTTAAAGGCATTTAACAACCTTTATAAACAATGGGGACTTGATTCTTATCCTGAACCCAAAATCGCACTCCAAATTTTCGAATCACGATACGGTATGCATCAAGCACCTTACCAAAACGATTACCTTCCCATGGGGATTAAGCTCGCTGCTTTCCCGTTTACTTTTGGTGCGGTAAAAGGTATCGCTCTTGATTGTTTGATTTGCCATGGCGGAGCCCTTGACGGCAAACCTTATCCAGGTCTTGGGAATAACTCCCTAGACCTTCAAACATTTTTTGAAGACATGAATAAAGCCGATGGTAATAAAAAACCTCTCGCTTTTCGTTTCGGGAACTCTCGTGGAACTAATGAAGCCGGGGCTGTTTCAGTTTTCTTGCTAGGGTTTCGTAATCCAGACCTATCTCTAAAAACATCTTGGACTAACCTTGGGCTTAATGATGATCTGCACGAAGATGCACCTGCATGGTGGCTTTTAAAAAAGAAAAAATCAATGTACTCAACAGGTGGGGCGGATGCTAGGTCTGTTCGCTCTGTTATGCAATTCATGATGAGCCCCCTTCATGGCCCAGATCACTTTAATACCAATGAAAAAAAATTCGCAGACCTCCAAGCTTTTATGCTTTCGATTCAACCTCCTGCTTACCCTTTCAATATTGATCAATCACTCGCCTCTTTAGGTAAGGAGGTTTTTCAAAACAATTGCTCAAAATGTCATGGCACTTATGGCGAAAAACCCAACTATCCCAACAGGATTATTCCACTTGATGTTATTGGTACAGATTCCAAAAGATTTTTTGGTATCACCAAAGAATTTGGGAGATTCTACAACTCATCATGGTTTTCAAAGGAAGTTGAAGGTTGGTTTTCAGATGATTACAAAGCACGCGAAACCAATGGCTATCAGGCCCCTCCCTTGGATGGTGTTTGGGCTACCGCCCCTTATCTGCATAATGGTTCTGTTCCGACAATTTATTCCCTGTTAAATTCCAAGGCCCGTCCCAAAGTTTTCACCCGTGATTTCCAAAATAAATTTGAAAACTATAATCAAAAAGAACTTGGCTGGAACTTTCAATCTAAAAACAATACTGAACATCTTCAAAATAAAGAAATTACAGAACAACGAAAATGGTATGACACTTCCACTCCGGGAANGCTAAATACAGGCCATACTTTCGGTGACGACCTAAACGAGCAGGAACGATCCCAAGTTTTAGAATACTTAAAAACCCTTTAGAAAATCTTTTATTCTTCGACCTTAAATGGTTTGGGTTTACTTCCTGATTTAAAGTTTTCCCACATGAACAAGAACGCTTTTTCTAGATATCCAACAAAACGACTAGTATCAAACAATGGAGATTTTGACCGATTCTCAAGTAATCGAGCTCGATACGATTGCAATAAGTTTGGTTCATTTGCAAGCTTTACCGCAAGCCTTTCATAATCACTTGGGTCCTTTGCAATTAATTCAGGCAATCCTGCAGACTTCAACAAACTTCCACCAACACGAGAAGCAAAAGTATCACCAGGGCAAGTAATTACAGGAAGGCCCAATTGCAAAGCCAGACTCGATGTAGCAGCAGCATTGTAAACAAACGAATCAAGAAACAAGTCAGCAACTTGATGCCGCTTCAAGTGTTCATTTCTTGGAAGAAAACCTGCAAAAATTAGCCTGCTTTCATCTACACCACTGCGAGCAGCTTCTTCACGGAGATTTTTTTCAAGCAACGCCCCACCGGACTGCCCTGCAAGCCATAACACACTACCGGGAACCTGATTTAAAATTCGCATCCAAATTAAAAAACCTGTGGGCTCAATTTTATAACTATTGTTGAAACTACAAAAAACAAAACCTTTTGAAGGCAAACCATACTTTTCCCTATCCACCTTTTCAGAGAAGTCTTCTGGTTCAAGTTCTGCTATCAAATAGGAATGTGGCATCAAGATAAATTTTTCATCAAAGTAAACCTGAAAGTTTTCCGGCGTCAAAAATGAATCAGTTATAATGTAGTCGAAGAAATCGGCCCCCATGGTTCCCAACATACCTAAAAAACTCACCTGAATTGGAGCGGGTCGCATTGCAAAAGAAGCAACCCGGTTAAAACCTGTATACCCCATCAAATCAACCAATATATTTACATTGTCAGATGCAATCTGTGCCCCTATTTCTTTGGCATTCTTTCCTGCAACATTTACAAAATGTTCGCTTTCATTTTCAATTCGTTTACGAAAATCGCTGTCGTCTTTTTGGCTGAAAGAATAAACAAAGACTTCAAAATATTTCAGATCATGTCTTCCGAAAAAACCATGCAAAAGATGACTGACCGGATGATTATAAAAATCCCCTGACAAATATCCAATTCGTAATCTCGATGAGGAATCATTCTTACACACATCAAATTGATGCAACTCTGCAGCCCCTATTTCAACTTTAATTTTGGCACTATGCATCTTGGCGATCATCTGCAACCGATCTATAGACCAAGGAAGTGTGAGAGATTGAAAAGGCCCAATTGCGGGGCATTCACCTTTTCTAATTTTTATTTCGGCATCCTTCCACAATAAATCCAAATCATCATGGTAACTATTCCAGTCGCAAACCAACTGCCTAGCGTGGCATAGGCGTGTAAATCCTTCCATGGCATCTGGATCTATTTCAACTGCTTTTTCCAATACTGCAATTGCTTCTTTCCAATCCTGCTTGACGAGTAGGTGATCACCAAGTTTGGTAAGCATCTCAGCATCATTGGGAGTAAATTTTACCGCGTTTTGGAAACAAACCAATGCGTCATAATCTCTGCGTAATTGCTGGAACGACAATCCCATTTGAAAGTACGCTTTTGCGTAATCAGGCTTGTTGGTGATTGCTTTTTGATAATGTTCAATTGCACCAACCACATCACCCAGATTAAACAAGGTATTGGCAATGTTAAAATGGGCTTCAGGGTAATTCGGCCTAATATTCAGTGCATTTCCAAAAGAAACTTTTGCATCATCGTGCAATTTTAACCCCTGCAAAACCACACCTAGGTTATTGAATGCAATTGCATAGTTGGGATTAGCTAATGTGGCTTTTTCGAAAAACGAACGCGCTAAAGCATTGTCCTTCTGAAGCATTTTAAGCCTTCCAAGATTATTGAAAGCCCGGGCATACCCAGCATCATGAATAATTGATTGTTGAAAACTATACTCTGCATCTTTTTGGTTTTCATTATCCAGATACAATTCACCCAAAGAATTCCAGAAAACCGCATTTTTAGGAGCACTTTGTACTGCTTTGGAAATCCACCCAAGGGCTTCTTTTATTTTTTTCTCACCATGGGCGATTACCCCCAACAAATACAAAGAATCTCCATGCTCGGGCATTTTATCAAGTATTTTGAACGCTATTTCCCTAGCTTCATCAATATTCCCTGATTGAAATTTAGCATAAGCTTCGTTTCGGAATTTTTCGACTTGATGGAGATCCATAAAATTTGTCATAGTTAAGAATTCTAATTAACCAATACTATAAAACACCTTGTATTTTCAGATTTCCTTAATATATTCAATACAAACATATCATAGATTTATGCTTTAAACTTATTGTAATCTAAGAGTTAATTTAATGAGCAATGCAACTACCAATCAAATCACAGCTAATGAAGAACCTTGGCTAGAAGTAACATCATCCCGTAATTTCAGCAATTGGCTTGCCCTCGAAAAAATCAGTCTAGCGTTTTCCACCTATCAGGCAGGAAAAGTTTTTCTTCTTGGAAGAAAACAAGATGGGCAAATCTCCGTATTCGAACGAACTTTACAGCGCTGCATGGGGCTTTGCTCTACTGATAATGGCTTTTGGCTTAGTTCCACCTATCAAGTATGGCGTTTTGAAAACGCTTTGCTGCCTGGCCAAATGCATAACGATCATGACAAACTTTACATACCTCGGGTTGGGTACACAACAGGCGATCTTGATGTACACGACATCGTTGTAGAAGATTCTGGACGGATTGTTTTTGTAAACACCATGTTCGGATGCCTAGCAACTTTCAGCAATCAACATAGTTTTACTCCACTTTGGAAACCCCCTTTCCTAAGTAAAATCACCCCAGAAGACCGATGCCATCTTAATGGCTTAGCTTTGGAAAATGGGAAATGCAAATATGTTACCGTGGTGAGCAAATCGGATGTGGTGGACGGATGGAGAAATCGGAGGCATGATGGCGGTTGTGTGTTAGAAGTTCCAAGTGGTGAAACAATTGTTTCGGGCCTTTCTATGCCACATTCCCCCAGAGTTTATCGAGGTGAACTTTATGTACATAACTCGGGCACCGGGTATTTTGGAAAGGTAGATCGTAAAAAAGGCGTATTTGAACCTATCACTTTCTGCCCAGGTTATCTTCGTGGCATGGCTTTTTCAGGAAACTTTGCAATTGTCGGCCTCTCAGGGCCACGCAAAGATAAAACTTTCAGCGGCCTTCAATTGGATTCAGAACTATCTAAACGAGATGCAGAAGCTTGGTGTGGATTGCAAGTAATAGAGCTTTCTACCGGAAATGTAATCGAATGGGTTAGGCTAAACGGCATGGTTACAGAACTTTATGATGTTGTAATTTTAAAAGATGTAATCCGGCCAATGGTTCTCGGATTTAAGACCACTGAAATTGCGCAACTTGTAAGCATGGATGAAGGTAAAACGCTTTAATTACCGCCGTATTGGTAATTGACGGAAGAGAAAACACGGTAATCAATATTTGGAAACAAATTGTGCCTGGATTCCACTTCAGCAAGCCAAGGTTCATCAATCTTTTTATCAATTATCTGCTCATACAAATGAAGGAAATTCAAGATGTGCATCCTTGTACGGTTAACTGCATAATCAACAGTGGTGCCTGCTTTGATAATAAAAGCCCAATCACTCGATTGCGCTAGCAACAATTCTCTTAGGGCCTGATTGAGTGCCCGTAAGTTAAGGGCATCAGGAGAAAGGTTATTGGATGCGAGTTCTTCCATGCGATCAGCACAAGCATGAAGATGCATGTAAATCCAATCGTTTGAAGCTTCAAGCCAAACTTCACTATAACCATTGTTCCCCCAACTAGAAAAAACCGGTCTAGAGTTCTGAATGTTGGGGTGTTTTTCAAGATATTCGGGAACGGTGATACACTTCACTGTTTGCTGATCAAAATGCATTTTACGAAAAAGAAAATCAAGCCATTGTGGGCCTTCAAACCACCAATGCCCAAAAAGTTCCGCATCGTAAGGTGCAACAATCAAAGCAGGGCGATCCCTCATTGCACCGCTAAGCCACTCAACCTGCTTTTCACGATTGAACAAAAAATTACCAGCATGTTCTGCTGCCTTTTCAGTGGCGTGCTCTGGATGATATGGCTTCTTTTCACCTGATCTTCCAGTAATTCGAAAGTATTTGATTCCGGTCATGGTGCGGATACCAATTTGATGCAAATGCGGCCTAAGATATTCAAAATCGAGATCAAAACCGATATCGTGGTAAAATTCTCTGTAAGTGTAATCTCCTGGATATCCCTCTAGGGCACTCCAAACTTGTTTGCTGGGTTCGGTATCTCTTCCAAATGCAAAAACAGATGAACCAGTACATTGAATAGGCGCATAAATACCATAAGTAGGCCGTGGTTCCGCAAACAATACGCCATGGGTGTCAGTAAAAAAATAAGAAACACCACACGCTTCAAGAACTTTTTCAAGGCCTTCAATATAGCCACACTCGGGGAGCCAGATCCCTTTTGGTTTTCTTCCAAAGTGCCTTTCAAATTCTTTCACACCAATTTCGATTTGGGCACGAACTGCACTAGGATTCGAACTCAGCAACGGTAAGAACCCATGAGTTGCTGCAGAAGTAATAAGTTCGAGTTTCCCTGAATCAAAATGTTTTTTGAAAGAATGAAGAAGATTACCTTTATGGCGGTTTTCAAACCGATCAAGAATCATCTCAAACTGTGCGAGGTACATTTTCGCAAGTTTGTAAAATTCGGGTTCCCAGCGGGTGCGCTCCACCTCTTTTTTAGCAAGCACAATTAAATTGTTGATGTATCGAACAAAGCGTTGGGAAAGCAACTGGTCTTCGAGCATGGCTGCAAGAGTCGGGGTTATGGACATGGTCAAGCACCATTGAACCCCATCTCTTTCCAAGTTATCAAACACTTCAAGCAAGGGGATGTAAGTTTCAGCAATGGCTTCATAGAGCCAATCTTCTTCTAAAAAGTCTTCAAATTCAGGATGGCGAACAAATGGGAGATGCGCATGCAAAACCAAGGTTAAATAGCCTAAAGGCATTAAAGCTCCAACTCTAAAAGTTTACCTTCAATAAAGTTCAACAATATAAATTCCACACAGAAGTTTAATAACAAAAAGAAATACCTTACATCCATTTACCATGAATCATCACCCGTGAACAACTTTGATTTCCCAAAAGAAGATTTTCCAACGGATCAAAAGGTGCAACAAGGTCGATGGGAAAGCAGCAAAAGTTGGCATACTTCCCACGCGCAAGGGTACCATTTTTCCTATCCATACGCAAAAGACCAGCTCCGTTAATAGTGATCATTCCNANAATTTGTTCTGAGGAAACTTGAGGGAATTTATTTCTGACAAATCTTGCCTCACCAAGCACATCAAGATCAGGATTTGAAGAAAGTCCATCGGTACCTAANGCTACTTTCCAACCCGCAGANAGCATTTGGGGCAACGGATGGGGNNAAGAGTTGAAAAAGTCATGAGTGCGCGGGCAATACACCAACTGCCTTTTCTTCTCTAGAAATTCATCAAGGAATGTTCCATGAACCAATACACTTTGAGAGTTCCGATCTAANANNTGCAGTATATTTCGCATCGAAGGAGCCATGCCTGATTCATCATAAACATTCTTGGCTATCAACCAATCTGCAAAAGACCCCTTCCTAGTTTTAATCAACTCGAGTTCGAGTAAAGTTTCCGCTAGGTGCATTTGCAAAGGTAATTCCTGCTCTATCGCAAAATTCAATAATTCGATGCGAACACTGTAGGGCGCATGCGGACTAACCCCNGGCGAAAGATTNTCATGGGGCTTNATACGCTCTATCCAGCTTAAAAATGCTTCGAGGGCCNTTTGGGCCCGATCTCTCTTCAACCCCAACAATTCGAAATAGACCACTCCACCTAGTTTGCTTTTGGAAAGCAAATTCCAAGACGATCCCCCCGAGGATATATCCCCTACTAAACAAACTCCTGCCTTCAAGGATTGATCAATTCCTTTTTGAATATGCTCTTGCATTTGCTCAGGGGTTGTCGACATCCGATGGGCAATTACCGAATCGATCCAATCAAGAAAATTACTCCCGTTTTTTCCCTCTTGGGGAAATCCAGTCAAATCAAGGTGCGTGTGGGCATTCACCAACCCCGGTAGAAGAATAACCTCGCCCAGATTTTCATCAACCTCAATGGTACCCGCCTTCGAGACCCCTGTTATTTTTTCACCTTCAATGTGAACCTGCCCCCATTCCAATGGCGGGCCATCAATGGGAACAACCCAACGGGCAGACAATGTTTTTTGCTCTCCAGATTCTTTCAAGAAAACCCTCCGGAATACTCTTGTGCTTGCAAAGCTACTTTACCCTGCGTACTACTTATCTTAGTGGCTGCAAGCACTGCAACGCCATGATGTTCTTCCACGATTCCTTGGACAACATAAGGCCCAAGAGAAAGATGCGCAATCGGATTGCAATTTCCCGGAAATAAAACAACATCTGCAAGCCCCGTCTCATCTTCCAAAGAAATAAATTGCATTGGCTTTCCGGATTCTGTTGTTGTTCGCCTTGCGGTAGCTACGGTTCCTTCAATTGTGATTTTCTTGCCAACACTTCGAGAAAAATCATCACAACTTGTAATATTCCCGAATCCAACAGGCATAGTATATTCACTACTTGAACGAAGCATTGCGATCAGGGGCATTTCCAATGTAAAGCCGAGAGTTTGCCATTCATCACGGGCTTTATGCAACTTTGAAACCTGCACAGGGGCCCAACGATCGGGAATACGGGGCTCAAAAAGTTCTTTCGTACTTCGCCGTAATTCGGATTCCGCTTGAAGATAAAGCACTGGTCTGGGAAGACCAAAACAATCACAAGCACCAGACTGAATCAAAAGCGCAAGGGTTTCCGCACCGGGCTGCAATCGGGTGATCAGTTCAGAAAGACTGGTATAAGGCCCATTGTGGGCTCTTTCTTCGTACAACAACAACTTCAAATTCTGAGTCAAGCCTGCAATCGCATCAAGACCAACACGAATACCATTTTCTTCGAG
>JGI25928J51866_1000140_pt1 | contig 16016 bp, 15 predicted proteins | sample LauGreFBDMM110DN_2_FD_51866 | JGI IMG/M metagenome (IMG submission 51866)
TTGTTGGTCATTCTGAGCGCCGGCAGCACCACGCAGAGAGCGACGCCCTGGTTGCCATGAAAGCGAAGCAGGTTCTTGCCGCCGGCATCACACCTATTGTTTGCCTCGGGGAAACCCTGGCTGAGCGCGAGGCCGGTATCACAGCAGATGTGGTGCGGCGCCAGTTGGCAGCGGTGATACATCTCAATGGGCACTGCATCAGCGAGATCGTGCTGGCCTATGAGCCGGTCTGGGCGATTGGCACTGGTAAGACCGCCAGCCCCGAGCAGGCCCAACAGGTGCATGCTCTGTTGCGCGCCCAGTTGAGGGCTGCCACGGTGCAGGCTGACCGGGTGTCGATTGTTTATGGCGGCAGCATGAACGCTGCCAATGCGGCCAGCCTGTTGGCCCAGCCTGACATTGATGGCGGCCTGGTCGGGGGAGCCTCGCTCAAGGCAGCAGATTTTTTATCCATTGTTGCTGCCGCCCGGCCTTGATGGGCCGGCAGCCATTTCTTATTTGGAGTAAACCATGACGGTTATGTTGACGATTCTCCTGGCAGTTCAAATGTTGTCAGCGGTGGCCATGATGGGCCTGATCCTGATACAGCATGGCAAGGGCGCAGACATGGGGGCAGCGTTTGGCAGTGGCGGCTCTGGCAGTCTTTTTGGCGCNACGGGCAGCGCCAACTTTCTATCCCGTACCACCGCCGTGTTAGCCACGCTGTTTTTTGTCTGCACGCTGCTGCTNGCCTACTTTGGCATGGCNCGNACTGAAGCGCCATCGGGCAGCGTGCTGCAGGGCGTGACGGTGAGCACGCCTGCTGCAGCTGCCTCGGCGCCGNCGNTGCCGGCTTCTGGTGCGGCTCAAATTCCAGCCAATTAAGGTGGTTTGAAAATGCCCACACACACCGGGAAAACCCGGTGTTTTCGGGGTAGACTCAGCGGGTTCCTGAAAAGCCATATCGCCTCTGGCGCGCCTCATGCAATTCGGGTCATTGAAAGCCGCCGTCGTGGTGAAATTGGTAGACACGCTATCTTGAGGGGGTAGTGGCGAAAGCTGTGCGAGTTCGAGTCTCGCCGACGGCACCAACAAAAGGCCCNCTGCGCTGTAGCGCAACTTGCACCTAACTTGATCAGCTGCTCTGCATGAATCTTGACCAGTATTTGCCCGTTCTCCTGTTCATACTGGTCGGTATCGGGGTCGGCATCTTGCCCCAGGTTTTGGGTTATCTGCTGGGCCCTAACCGGCCTGATCCGGCCAAGAATTCCCCCTACGAATGCGGCTTTGAAGCCTTTGAAGATGCGCGCATGAAGTTTGATGTGCGCTACTACCTGGTGGCCATTCTGTTTATTTTGTTCGACCTGGAAATTGCCTTTTTGTTTCCCTGGGCGGTATCGCTCAAAGAGATTGGCAGCCTGGGTTTCTGGTCTGTGATGGTGTTTTTGAGTGTACTGGTCGTGGGCTTTGTCTACGAGTGGAAAAAAGGCGCCCTGGACTGGGAATAAGCGAGGAACATGCAATGATCGAAGGCGTACTCAAGGAAGGCTTTGTCACCACCAGTTACGACTCGGTGATGAACTGGGCCAAGACCGGCTCGGTCTGGCCCATGACCTTCGGCCTGGCCTGTTGTGCAGTAGAGATGATGCACGCCGCCGCCGCGCGTTATGACATCAGCCGCTTCGGCGCAGAAGTGTTTCGCGCCAGCCCGCGCCAGTCGGACCTGATGATTGTCGCGGGCACTCTGTGCAACAAGATGGCGCCAGCCCTGCGCAAGGTCTACGACCAAATGTCCGAGCCGCGCTGGGTGATCAGCATGGGTTCCTGCGCCAACGGTGGCGGCTACTACCATTACAGTTATTCGGTAGTACGGGGCTGCGACCGTATCGTGCCAGTCGATGTCTATGTGCCAGGTTGCCCGCCCACTGCTGAGGCTTTGTTGTACGGCATCATGCAGTTGCAGCAAAAAATTCGCCGCACTCAGACCATTGCCAGAGCCTGAGGATCGCAATGACTGTTTATGCCGTGAATCCCGAGGACTTGCAGGCGGTGCTGGTGGCGACGCTGGGCGAACAGGTTTTGCATATCGCCATCTCCCGGGCTGAGCTCTGTTTGGACGTGCGGGCTGCTGATCTCCTGGAGGTCGCCCAGACCCTGCGCGATGCACCGGGCTGCCAGTTTGAGCAACTGATGGATTTGTGTGGTGTAGATTATTCTGATTACAAGGGCCGGGGCCGTGACGGCCCACGTTTTGGCGCGGTGCTGCACCTGCTCTCAGTGAGCTTGAACCAGCGCCTGCGACTTCGGGTGGCCGCGCCTGATGATGCGCTGCCCATGCTGCCCTCTGTGACGCCGGTCTGGAACTCGGCTAACTGGTTCGAGCGCGAGGCCTTTGACCTGTTTGGCATCGTGTTCGAGGGACACAATGATTTACGACGCATCCTGACAGACTACGGCTTTATCGGGCATCCGTTTCGCAAAGACTTTCCCCTAAGCGGCCATGTCGAGATGCGCTACGACGCACAGAGCCGGCGTGTCATCTACCAACCCGTCACCATTGAGCCGCGCGAGATCACGCCACGCATCATCCGGGAAGACAATTACGGTGGTCTCCACTAGGCTGCACGCAGTATGGCTGACATCAAGAACTACACCCTGAATTTTGGGCCCCAGCACCCGGCAGCCCATGGCGTGCTGCGCCTGGTGCTCGAGCTCGATGGCGAGGTTATCCAGCGCGCTGATCCGCACATCGGCTTGTTGCACCGGGCAACCGAAAAGCTCGCCGAGAGCAAGACTTTCATCCAGTCCCTGCCTTACATGGACCGGCTCGATTATGTTTCGATGATGTGCAACGAACACGCCTACTGCCTGGCCATTGAAAAGCTGCTGGGTATCGAGGTTCCGCTGCGTGCCCAGTACATCCGCGTGATGTTTTCCGAGATCACGCGCCTGCTCAACCACCTGATGTGGCTGGGCTCGCATGGCAATGATTGCGGCAGCTCGACCATCCTGATCTACACCTTTCGCGAACGCGAAGACCTGTTTGACATGTACGAAGCCGTCAGCGGCGCGCGCATGCATGCGGCCTATTTCCGCCCGGGCGGGGTTTACCGCGACCTGCCCGACACCATGCCGCAGTACCAGGCCAACAAGATTCGCAATGCCAGGGGTATTGCTCAGCTCAACAGCAACCGTCAGGGGTCGCTGCTGGATTTCATTGACGACTTCACCCAGCGTTTCCCCAAGCACCTGGGGGAGTACCACACGCTGCTGACCGACAACCGGATCTGGAAACAGCGCACCGTGGGCATCGGGGTGGTGAGCCCCGAGCGGGCTCTCAATATGGGGTTTAGCGGACCGATGCTGCGCGGCTCTGGTGTGGCATGGGACCTGCGCAAAAAGCAGCCCTATGAGGTTTACGGCCTGATGGACTTCGATGTGCCGGTGGGTGCCACTGGCGACTGCTATGACCGCTACCTGGTGCGCATGGAGGAGATGAAGCAGTCCAATCACATCATCAGGCAGTGCGTGGCATGGCTGCAGTCCAACCCGGGCCCGGTGATCACGGACAACCACAAGGTGGCGGCGCCGCAGCGTGAGTCGATGAAGTCGAACATGGAAGGCCTGATTCATCATTTCAAGCTGTTTACCGAGGGCTTTCATGTGCCCGAGGGCGAAGCCTATGCCGCTGTCGAGCATCCCAAGGGTGAGTTTGGCATTTACTTGATCAGCGATGGTGCCAACAAGCCCTACCGGCTCAAAATCCGTCCGCCTGGCTATGTGCATTTGGCCGCGCTCAACGAGATGGCTGTTGGGCACATGATCGCTGATGCGGTGGCCGTCATTGGCACCATGGATATCGTCTTTGGAGAAATTGACCGATGAGTGATTCCGGTTTGTCGGATGCCGCGCTGAACCTATTTGGGGCCGAGGTGGCCAAGTACCCAGCCGATCAAAAACAGTCTGCGGTGATGGCCTGTCTGGCGATCGTGCAGNAAGAGTGCGGCTACATCAGCTCGAGCAGCGAGCGCATCGTCGCAGAGTACCTGGGCATGGCGCCAATGGCCGTGCGCGAGGTCACCACTTTTTACAATATGTACAACCAGCAGCCAGTGGGCAAGTACAAGCTCAATGTCTGCACCAACCTGCCCTGCCAGTTACGCAGCGGTGGCCAGGCCTTGCGCTATCTTGAGCAAACCCTTGGCGTGCGCATGGGCGAGACCACGCCCGACGGCCTGTTCACCCTGCAGCAGGCGGAATGTCTGGGCGCCTGTGCCGACGCACCAGTGCTCTTGGTTAACGACCGCAGCATGTGCAGCTTCATGAGTAATGACAAAATTGACGAGCTGCTCGACGGCTTGCGGGCGATGGAGCGAGCATGAGCAACACTGAGGCCCTGTTGGCCCGATTTCAGGCAAGCGGCGCTGAGTCCTGCTTCCATGACCGGCACATCAATCCGCAAATTTATGCCGGCCTCAATGGCCGCAATTGGCGTCTGGCCGATTACCAAGCCCGTGGCGGGTATGACGCTTTGCGCACCATCCTAGGCCTGGATGGCTCAGAGGGTTTGACGCAGGACCAGGTGGTTGCCACGGTCAAGGAGTCAGCACTACGGGGCCGCGGCGGCGCGGGTTTTCCAACTGGCTTGAAGTGGAGCTTCATGCCGCGCAAGTTTCCGGGTCAAAAATACCTGGTTTGTAATTCTGACGAGGGCGAGCCCGGCACCTGCAAAGACCGCGATATCCTGCAGTTCAACCCGCACATTGTTATTGAGGGCATGATCATCGCCGGCTATGCGATGGGCATTTCAGTCGGCTACAACTACATCCATGGTGAAATCTTCAAGAGCTACGAGCGTTTTGAAGAGGCCCTGAACGAAGCCCGCGCTGCCGGCCTGCTGGGTAACAACATTCTGGGCAGCAGTTTTAGTTTCCAATTGCATGCCACACACGGCTTCGGTGCCTATATTTGCGGCGAAGAAACCGCGCTGCTCGAATCACTCGAAGGCAAAAAAGGCCAGCCACGCTTCAAGCCACCGTTTCCGGCCAGTTACGGCCTGTATGGCAAACCTACAACCATCAACAATACCGAAACCTTTGCTGCGGTGCCCTGGATCATTCGCAACGGTGGGGCGGCCTATCTGCAATGTGGCAAGCCCAACAATGGCGGTACCAAAATCTATTCGGTCAGCGGTGATGTGGAATTGCCGGGTAATTACGAGGTGCCCATGGGTACGCCGTTTGCCAAACTGCTTGAAATCGCAGGTGGTGTGCGCCAGGGGCGCCAACTCAAGGCGGTGATCCCGGGCGGCTCATCGGCGCCGATATTGCCAGGCCATGTGATGATGGACATCACCATGGACTATGACGCCATCGCCAAGGCCGGCTCCATGCTGGGTTCGGGCGCGGTGATTGTCCTGGACGATTCGCGCTGCATGGTCAAGAGCCTGCAGCGCCTGAGCTACTTCTACATGCACGAGTCTTGCGGCCAGTGCACCCCCTGCCGCGAGGGAACGGGCTGGCTGTCGCGCATGGTCGACCGCATCGAGACCGGTCACGGCCGGCCGGCCGACATGGATTTACTGAACTCGGTGGCCGACAATATCCAGGGACGCACCATCTGCGCCCTGGGCGATGCCGCCGCCATGCCGGTGCGCGCCATGATCAAGCACTACCGACACGAATTCGAATACCACGTAGAGCACAAGACCTGCATGGTCCCAGCCTACCTCTGAGCGAGTGNTGCAATGATTGAAATCGAACTCGACGGCAGGAAGATCGACATTCTTGAAGGCAGCATGATCATGCATGCGGCCGAGAAGGCCGGCACCTACGTTCCCCATTTCTGCTACCACAAGAAGCTCAGCATTGCGGCCAACTGCCGCATGTGCTTGGTCGATGTAGAAAAAATGCCCAAGCCCATGCCGGCCTGCGCCACCCCTGTCACGCAGGGCATGATCGTGCGCACCAAGAGCGACAAGGCGATCAAAGCGCAGCAGTCGGTGATGGAGTTTTTGCTGATCAACCACCCGCTGGACTGCCCGATCTGCGACCANGGTGGTGAATGCCAGTTGCAGGATCTCGCAGTGGGCTACGGCGGCTCTGGCTCGCGGTATNAGGAAGACAAACGCGTAGTGACCATCAAGGATGTAGGACCGCTGATTTCCATGCAGGAGATGAGCCGCTGCATCCACTGCACCCGCTGTGTGCGCTTTGGTCAAGAGGTCGCTGGCGTGATGGAGCTCGGCATGTCCAATCGGGGCGAACACGCCGAGATCGAGACCTTTGTCGGCCAGTCGGTCGACTCCGAACTGTCGGGCAACATGATAGACATCTGTCCGGTTGGCGCCCTGACCAGCAAGCCTTTTCGCTACAGCGCACGCACCTGGGAGCTGTCACGGCGCAAATCCATCAGCCCGCACGACAGCACGGGCGCCAACCTCGTGGTGCAGGTCAAGAACAACCAGGTGATGCGGGTGGTGCCCCTTGAGAATGAGGCGGTCAACGAGTGCTGGATTGCCGACCGCGACCGCTTTTCCTACGAGGCGCTCAACAGCGATCAGCGCCTGACCGGGCCCATGATCAAACAGGGCGGCGTCTGGCAGGCGGTGGATTGGCAGACGGCGCTCGAATACGTGGCCAACGGGCTGAGCAAAATCAAGGCCGACCATGGCGCTGGCAGCCTTGGCGCCTTGGTCAGCCCGCACAGCACCCTCGAGGAACTGATGCTCGCGGGCGCTCTGATGCGCGGCCTGGGCAGCCACAACATCGACCATCGGTTGCGCCATGCCGAATTTTTCCCGGCTGAAGGCGTACGCCATTTGGGCATGCCGATCGCTGCCCTGTCTGAACTGCAGCGGGTGCTGGTGGTAGGGTCGAACTTGCGCAAGGACCACCCGCTGTTTGCCCAGCGCATTCGCCAGGCTGTACGCAAGGGTGCAGTGCTCAGCACCCTGTGCGAGCACAGCCAGGATTGGGCCATGCCGGTAGCCCATGCCATGCTGCAGCCGTCCGCCCAGTGGGTGCAGGCCCTGGCCGACCTGGCCGCCGCTGTGGCTGCCGAAAAGGGCATCGACCCGCCCGTGCCTGGTCAAGTGAGCGAGCAGGCCAGCGCCATGGCCCGGTCATTGCTGGGCGGCGAGCGCAAAGCCCTGCTGCTGGGCAATGCGGCCGCCCACCATGGCAAGGCCGCCAGCCTGTTGGTGCTGGCCAACTGGATTGCGGCGCAAACCGGTGCTTCGGTCGGCTACCTGACCGAAGCCGCCAACACGGTGGGCGCCCAATACGCCTGCGCACTGCCCGGACCGAATGGCCTGAACGCCGCGCAGATGCTGGCCGGCGGCCTCAAAGCCGTGCTGCTGCTCAATCTGGAGCCTGAATTCGACTCAGCCGCAGGCCCGGCTGCCGCGGTGGCTTTGGCCAACGCCAGCATGGTGGTGACCCTCAGCCCGTTCAAGGCCAACCTGGCCTTCAGCGATGTGCTGCTACCGATTGCACCGTTCACCGAAACCTCGGGCACCTTTGTCAATGCAGAGGGCCGGGTACAGGGCTTCCATGCGGTGGTCAAGCCGCTGGGCGAGACCCGNCCGGCCTGGAAGGTGNTGCGCGTGCTGGCCAATCTGCTGGGCCTGCCGGGTTTCGATTTCGAGTCCNCGCAAGCGGTCTTGCATCAGGTGCCTGANCTGGCCAATCCGCAAACCACCCACGTGTCGCCTGAGCTGCTGAGCAATGCCACCACGGCCACCGTGGATCTGACGCCCGCCGCAACACCACCGGTTGTGGCCGGCATCTATGCCTTGGACGGCTTGGTGCGGCGCGCAGCGAGTCTGCAACTGACTGCGGATGCGCGGTCCATGCCACTGGCGCCCCAGGCGGTGAACGCATGATTGACGCCCTGTTCAATGCCGGACAAGGCCTGCTGGCGGCACCTTGGTGGGCGGCCGCCGGTTGGCCTGTGCTCTGGACGCTGCTCAAAATCGTGGCCGTTCTGCTGCCCCTGATGGGCGCTGTGGCTTACCTGACCCTGTGGGAGCGCAAGTTTTTAGGCTGGATGCAGGTGCGCGTGGGGCCCAACCGGGTGGGCCCCTTGGGCCTGTTGCAGCCGATTGCCGATGCGCTCAAGCTCATGACCAAAGAAATACTGGTGCCCACGGCCGCCAGCAAAGGTTTATTTTTCATCGGGCCGATTCTGACCATCATGCCGGCCTTGGCGGCTTGGGCGGTGATCCCCTTTGGACCCGATATCGCCTTGGCCAATATCAACGCCGGCCTCTTGTTTGTAATGGCCATCACTTCCATGGAAGTCTATGGCGTGGTGATTGCGGGCTGGGCCTCCAACTCCAAGTACTCGTTTTTGGGCGCACTGCGTGCATCAGCCCAAATGGTGAGTTACGAGATCGCCATGGGCTTTTGTCTGGTGGTGGTGTTGATGGTGTCGGCCAGCATGAACCTCACCGATATCGTGACCGGCCAGGCCAAGGGCTATTTTTCAAGCATGGGGCTTAACTTCCTGTCCTGGAACTGGTTGCCTCTGTTGCCGATCTTTGTGGTGTATGTCATCTCCGGCTTGGCCGAGACCAACCGCCACCCCTTTGATGTGGTCGAGGGCGAGGCTGAAATCGTGGCTGGCCACATGGTCGAATACTCAGGCATGTCTTACGCCATGTTTTACCTCGCCGAATATGCCAATATGTGGCTGATTTCCATCCTCGCTGCCATCATGTTCCTGGGTGGATGGCTGGCACCGGTGGACAGCGATTTGTTCAACTGGATTCCCGGCTGGGTTTGGCTGGGCATCAAGACCTGTGCCGTCGTGAGCCTGTTCATCTGGGTACGCGCCACCTTCCCGCGGTTTCGCTACGACCAGATCATGCGTCTGGGCTGGAAAATCTTCATTCCTGTGACGCTGGTTTGGCTGGTCGTGGTGGCCGCCTGGATGCAGACTTCTTTCAACATCTGGCCTTAAACAGGACCTCACTCATGTCGACCACTGCTCCAACGCCCGCGGCCTTTTCGCTCAAGGACTTCCTCTCCAGTTTTTTACTGCTCGAGCTCTTCAAGGGCATGGCCCTGACCGGTCGTTACCTGTTCAAACGCAAGGTCACGGTGCAGTTCCCGGAAGAAAAAACCCCGCTGTCGCCGCGCTTTCGTGGTCTGCACGCTTTGCGCCGCTATGACAACGGCGAGGAGCGCTGCATTGCCTGCAAACTCTGCGAGGCGGTCTGCCCAGCTATGGCCATCACGATTGAGTCCGAGGTTCGCGCCGACGGTTCGCGGCGCACCAGCCGCTATGACATTGACCTGACCAAATGTATTTTTTGTGGGTTTTGCGAAGAAAGCTGCCCAGTAGACTCGATTGTCGAAACCCATATCCTGGAGTACCACGGCGAAAAACGGGGCGACCTGTACTTCACCAAAGAAATGCTGCTTGCGGTGGGCGATCGCTATGCAAGCGAAATCACCGCGGCCAAGGCGGCTGATGCCAAATACCGCTGATTGGCCGCCAGAAAGAAGCTCTTGTCATGGATCTTAAAACGGCGTTTTTTTATGCTTTCTCGGCCATTCTTTTGTTCGCAGCGTTTCGGGTGATCACGGCGCGCAACCCGGTGCATGCGGCGTTGTTCTTGGTGCTGTCTTTTTTCCAGGCGGCCATGCTCTGGATGCTCCTCAAGGCCGAGTTCCTGGCTATCACCTTGGTGCTGGTTTATGTCGGTGCGGTGATGGTCTTGTTTTTGTTTGTGGTGATGATGATGGATATTGGCGCCGAGGGTCTGCGCCAGGGTTTTTGGAAACACTTCCCCCTCGCTGTGGTGCTGGGGGTTTTGATTGCGCTAGAAATGTCAGCCGTCTTGATGGGCGGCTTTCGAATCAGTGAGGAGCCCAAAACTGTCAGCGCACTGGGCTCGGGCGCTGGCGAATACTCCAATACCCGCGAGCTCGGGAAACTGCTTTACACCGAATATGTCTACCCGCTGGAAATTGCTGCGGCCATCCTGCTGGTGGCGATGATCGCCGCCATTGCTCTCACCTTGCGTCGACGCAAAGACAGCAAGTTTGTGAGCCCATCGGATCAGGTGCGGGTCAGACCNGATCAGCGCCTGACTGTGCTGAGCATGAAAGCCACCCAACCGGCGCCTGCGCCGGAGGCTGTCCCGACTTCCGCGGAGACCAAACCATGAGCCTGACCCTGACCCTCGGACATTTTTTATCGCTGGGCGCTATGCTCTTCGCGATGTCGGTAATAGGTATTTTTCTTAACCGCAAGAACCTGATTGTGCTGCTGATGGCGATCGAGTTGATGTTGTTGGCGGTGAATACCAATTTTGTTGCNTTCTCACATTACATGGGCGATATGCACGGACAGATATTCGTCTTCTTTATCCTCACTGTTGCCGCTGCCGAATCGGCNATCGGCCTGGCGATCTTGGTGCTTTTGTTCAGAAACAAGTCCAGCATCCACATAGACGAACTCAACACGCTCAAGGGTTAAGCCATGAGTCAAACCCTGAATGCCTCGATGCTGCTCGCCGTGCCCCTGGCACCTTTGCTTGGAGCCCTGGTGGCCGGAGTGCTGGGCACGCAATTTGGCGGTAACCTGATCGGGCGGCGCATGTCGCATTCGCTCACCATTGGTGGCGTGTTGCTGTCATTCATTCTGTCGGTGATCACGCTTGACAGTGTGGTGAACCATGGTGCCCGCTTCAACGAGACGATCTACACCTGGATGGTGGTTGGCGGGCTCAAAATGGAGGTGGGTTTTCTGGTCGACGGACTGACCGCCATGATGATGTGCGTGGTGAGCTTTGTCTCGCTGATGGTTCACATCTACACCATCGGCTACATGCACGAAGACCGAGGCTACAACCGCTTTTTTGCCTACATCTCTCTGTTCACGTTCTCCATGCTGATGCTGGTCATGAGCAACAACCTGTTGCAGCTGTTTTTTGGCTGGGAGGCGGTGGGGCTGGTGTCCTATCTGCTGATCGGATTTTGGTTCAACAAACCCAGCGCAATTTTTGCCAATATGAAAGCCTTTTTGGTCAACCGGGTGGGCGATTTTGGCTTTATTTTGGGCATTGGCCTGATCGTTGCCTACACTGGCACCCTGAGCTATGCCGAGGTGTTTGCCAAGTCAGCCGAACTCAAGCAACTCATCTTCCCAGGCACCGACTGGCTGCTGGTCAGCGTGATCTGCATCTGCCTGTTCATTGGTGCCATGGGCAAATCAGCCCAGTTTCCGCTGCATGTCTGGTTGCCCGATTCGATGGAAGGGCCAACGCCCATCTCTGCGCTCATCCATGCCGCCACCATGGTCACCGCCGGTATTTTCATGGTGGCGCGCATGTCGCCGTTGTTTGAGCTCAGTGATACCGCCCTGAATTTTGTCATGGTCATTGGCGCCATCACTGCCCTGTTCATGGGCTTTCTGGGCATCATCCAAAACGACATCAAACGGGTCGTGGCCTATTCCACGCTGTCGCAGCTCGGTTACATGACGGTGGCGCTGGGTGCGTCGGCCTATTCGGTGGCGGTGTTTCACCTCATGACCCATGCCTTCTTTAAAGCGCTGTTGTTTTTGGCAGCTGGCTCGGTCATCATGGGTGTTCACCACAACCAAGACATTCGCTACATGGGGGGCTTGCGTAAATACATGCCCATCACCTGGATCACCGCGTTGCTGGGGTCTTTGGCACTGATCGGCACACCGTTATTCTCGGGCTTCTACTCGAAAGACGAAATCATCATGGCGGTACATGCCAGCCAGCTGCCGGGTGCCGGTTTTGCCTATTTTGCGGTGCTGGCAGGCGTGTTCGTGACAGCCTTTTATTCGTTTCGCATGTATTTTCTGGTGTTTCACGGCAAGGAGCGCTTTGACCAAAACCCCGAGGCGCACCATGACGCCCACCAAGACCCACATAGCCATGCAGACCATGCTGCAGCCGCACCCCATGAATCCCCCTGGGTGGTGACCCTGCCACTGGTTTTACTGGCGATACCCTCGGTGTGCATTGGTTTCATCACGATAGAGCCGATGCTGTTTGGCGGTTTCTTCGAGGGTGCTATTGTGGTCAATGCCGATATTCACAAAGCAATGGCCAGCTTGCAAGCAGAGTTTCACGGCCCGCTCCAATTGGCCCTGCATGGTCTGAGTGCTGCGCCGTTCTGGTTGGCCTTGGCAGGCGTAGCGAGTGCCTATTACCTGTATCTGGTGAAACCGGCCTGGCCTGCACTGGTCCGGTCCCGCTTCGAGCCGCTCTACACGCTGCTAGACAACAAGTACTACATGGACTGGATCAATGAAAACCTGCTGGCCCGAGGTGCTCGCGCGCTGGGCACCGGCCTGTGGCGTGGCGGCGACCAAACACTGATTGACGGACTGCTGGTGAATGGTTCCTGGAAACTGGTGGCCCGGCTGTCCGGTCTGGCCCGCCAACTACAAACCGGCTACCTGTACCACTATGCCTTGGTCATGATTCTGGGTGTGTTTGTGCTGATGACGTATTTCGTCTGGCTCAAGTAGGAGAATAAAAAAAATGGGTCTGTTGAGCCTGGCTATCTGGACGCCAATTGTTTTTGGCCTGATCTTGCTGGCCCTGGGGCGTGACGAACAGGCGCCCATGGTGCGCTGGGTGGCACTGATCGGTGCCCTGCTCAGCTTTCTCCTCACCTTGCCGCTCTACCAGGGCTTTGAGTTGGGCACTGCGGACATGCAGTTTGAGGAGCAGATGGCCTGGATCCCCCGGTTCAATGTGAACTATCACTTGGGTCTGGACGGCATCTCGCTCTGGTTTGTGCTGCTCACGGCCTTCATCAATTTGGTGGTGGTGATCGCTGGTTGGGAGGTGATCACCCGACGCGTCAACCAGTACATGGGCGCTTTTCTGATTTTGAGCGGGCTCATGATTGGCGTTTTTTGTGCGCTGGACGGCATGCTGTTTTACGTGTTTTTCGAGGCCACCCTGATCCCGATGTACCTGATCATTGGCATCTGGGGCGGGCCAAACAAAATTTACGCAGCCTTCAAATTTTTTCTCTACACCCTGCTGGGCTCTTTGTTGATGTTGGTCGCCCTGATCTACCTCTACACCCAGTCGGGCGGCAGCTTTGATCTCGCTGTTTGGCACCAAATGCCACTGAGCGGCCGTGTACAAAGCCTCTTGTTTTTTGCGTTTTTTGCGGCTTTTTCAGTCAAGGTGCCGATGTGGCCGGTGCACACCTGGTTGCCTGATGTGCATGTCGAGGCACCCACGGGCGGCTCTGCGGTGCTTGCGGCCATCATGCTCAAGCTTGGAGCCTACGGATTTTTGCGCTTGGCAATGCCTATCGCTCCAGATGCCGCGCGGGAATGGGCCTGGCTCATGATCGCTCTATCGCTGGTTGCCGTGGTCTATGTGGGCCTGGTTGCCATGGTGCAGCAGGACATGAAAAAACTGGTGGCCTACTCCTCGGTGGCCCACATGGGCTTTGTCACCCTGGGGTTTTTCATGTTCAACAGCCTGGGCGTGTCGGGGGCGATTGTCCAGATGATTGCCCATGGCTTCATATCGGCGGCCATGTTTTTGTCAATCGGTGTGCTCTATGACCGGGTCCATTCGCGCGAGATTTCGAGTTACGGCGGAGTGATCAACACCATGCCGCGTTTCACCGCCTTTGCCCTGCTGTTTGCCATGGCCAATTGCGGTTTGCCGGGCACGGCTGGTTTTGTCGGAGAGTGGATGGTGATTCTGAGCGCGGTCAAGGTCAACTTCTGGCTGGGCGCTTTGGCGGCAAGTGCGCTGGTTTTTGGCGCTGCCTACACCCTGTGGATGTTCAAACGGGTCTATCTCGGTCCGGTTGCAAACGGCCAGGTTGCAGCCCTGCTCGACATCAACAAGCGCGAATTCCTGGTGCTGGCACTGCTGGCGGTTGCCACGCTTGGTATGGGCATCTACCCCAAGCCCTTCACCGATGTGATGGACAGCTCTGTGACCGAGTTGCTTCGGCATGTGGCCCAGTCCAAGCTGCCCTGAGCAGCGGCGCCAGACCCCCTGAATTGAGAGACGCAAGATGATCGACAAACTCAGCTGGATTTCGGTTTATCCCGAGATCATCCTGTTGGTGATGGGCTGCGTGGTGGCGCTGGCGGATCTCGCAGTACGCAGCCCAAGGCGCACTGCAACCTACGTGCTCACGCTGTTGACCCTCGCGGCGGTCGCCGCCCTGCAGGCCCTGTATGCCAGCGCCGGCGCCACGGTCTATGGTTTTGGCAACATGGTGGTGAGCGACCCCATGGGTAACTGGCTCAAGTGCTTTTCAGCATTGGCTGTGATGGTGACCCTGGTTTATGCCAGACCCTACGCGGCAGACCGGGACATGCTGCGCGGTGGCGAGCTTTTTTCGCTTGGCTTGTTTGCCCTGTTGGGCATGTTTGTCATGATCTCGGGCAACAACTTTTTGGTGCTCTACATGGGGCTGGAGCTGCTCACACTCTCAAGCTACGCGCTGGTGGCCCTGCGCCGCGACGATGCCACGGCGACTGAGGCCGCCATGAAATATTTTGTACTGGGTGCGCTGGCCTCAGGATTTTTGTTGTACGGCCTGTCCATGATGTATGGCGCCACCGGCTCGCTGGATGTCAATGCCGTGTTTCGCGCCATCAACTCGGGCCATGTGAACCACCAGGTGCTGGTGTTTGGCCTGGTGTTTGTGGTCTCTGGCTTGGCTTTCAAGCTGGGCGTCGTGCCATTTCACATGTGGATCCCTGATGTCTACCAGGGTGCGCCCACCGGGGTCACCCTGATGATTGCTGGCGCGCCCAAGCTGGCGGCTTTTGCCATCATGATCCGCCTGCTGGTGGAGGGCATGTTGTCCCTGGCCATTGACTGGCAACAGATGCTCATGGTGCTTTCGGTGGGTTCGCTGTTGCTCGGCAACCTGGCCGCCATTGCCCAAACCAACCTCAAGCGCATGCTGGCGTTTTCTACCATTTCCCAAATGGGCTTTGTGCTGCTGGGCATGGCCTCGGGCGTGGTCAATGGGCAGATCGATTCGGCGGCCAACGCCTACAGCTCGGCCATGTTTTATGTGGTCACCTATGTGCTCACCACGCTGGCGAGTTTTGGCGTCATTTTGCTGCTGGCCCGAGACGGCTTTGAGAGCGAAGAGATCGCAGATTTTGCCGGCCTCAACCAGCGCAGCCCACTGTATGCGGCGGTGATGGCCGTGTGCATGTTTTCATTGGCCGGCATTCCGCCCATGGTCGGGTTTTATGCCAAGCTGTCGGTGTTGCAGGCCCTGATCGCCTCTGGGCAGGCGCTGCACCTGGGCCTGGCAGTATTTGCTGTCATGATGTCCCTGGTGGGGGCTTTTTATTACCTGCGCGTGGTCAAAGTCATGTACTTTGACGAACCCATCAGCGCGAGCACCGTGTATGCGAGCCTGGATGTTCGGCTTGTCTTGTCGCTCAACGGCGCCCTGGTTTTATTGCTGGGGCTGTTGCCGGGCGGCCTGATGTCCCTGTGTGCCCGGGCCATCGTTCAGACACTGGGCAGCTGAGGGCTGAGCCGCTGGGCCGATACCTACTTGGTGGGCTGCTGCGCTTGAACAAGAATTGACTGGGCTGCATGAAACAAAGCGATGATCATTTGATCGAGACCAAAGTTGCCAGCGAGGCACTGCTCAAAGGCCGCTTTTTACAGGCATTTCGGGATTCTGTGCGCCTGCCGGATGGCAGCCTTGGCAGTCGTGAATATCTGGTGCATCCTGGCGCAGTGATGGTGGTGCCCCTTCTGAGCGATACGACCGCCGAATGGCGCGTGGTGCTTGAGCGCCAGTTTCGCTACCCGATGGGTCGGGTCATGATCGAATTTCCTGCAGGCAAGCTCGATCCGGGCGAAGACAGCCTGGCCTGCGCTCAGCGTGAATTGATGGAAGAAACCGGCTACCGCGCCGTGCAGTGGGCCCACGCGGGCGTGCTGCATCCGGTGGTCTCTTATTCGACCGAGTTCATTGACATCTGGTTTGCCCGGGGCCTGACAGCGGGCGAACGCCAGCTTGACG